>Ga0126342_10000064_pt1 | contig 60685 bp, 37 predicted proteins | sample Cyp1metagenome_FD_92528 | JGI IMG/M metagenome (GOLD analysis project Ga0126342, IMG submission 92528) | Coral microbial communities from Lord Howe Island, Old Settlement Bay, Australia - Cyphastrea 1 metagenome | ecosystem: Host-associated > Invertebrates > Cnidaria > Coral ...
ATAAAAATCCCATTTCTTCTCTTTTTTTTTATTTTTTTTATTTAACTAAAATTTTATCGTCGTCGGTTTGTGGGTAACCCCCCCCACACATTTTTTTTTTTTTTTTTTTTCGGGCAAATCATCGAACTAATTGGTGAGTGTTCAATTGCCATAGTTTGGATGGTATCTTTACATATATATAGTCCTTCTTTCTTTCCTTCGTTATTTATTATTATGTTTGTTTTATTTCTTTATTTCTTTATTTCTGTTTGTCTTTCTTTCTTTCTTTCTTTCTTTCTTTATTTCTTCAAGACTATATATTACTATATAGATCTAAACTCTTTGTTTGAACACTTTATTTGCTATATCATTGGGGATAAACACTGTACGTAGTCCTCATATGTTCTGTATAGATATCGTTTTAACTATTATATTATATATCGTAACCTTGATGGTTTATCATATATAGTTGCAGTTCTAATATGTTCGAAAATATCTGGGTATATTATGTGGTGACTTCGCTGTGACCTCACTGGAATCATGGTTAATTAATGAGGGGGAAGCATCCCCCCGAATGGCCCAACATTTCAGAGAAGTGTTATGACTATATGCTTATCCACTATTTTTAGGTTGTCTTCCTTGAAAACCTCCATTTGTTAAGGGGATTTTCCATATTAAAATTATTACCCGCTAATCTCTACCCTCTTCTTATTTAACATAGCCATGGAACATTGCCCATTTATAGATGGTTTACCTATTAAAAATGGTGATTTTCCATGGCTATGTTAAATAACCAGATGGTAACTCTCCATGTCCAACCTTCACTCGCAGGCAGCTTCTCAGCTTCCTTCGTCGCACCGTTGCGAAGCTCATGCCCTGCGCGCGGCGCGAAGAGCGGCGCTGCAGCGCGGCGTTCGGAATGGCGCCGGGTGACTGCGGCGGCAGGAGGCAGGGCAGTGCGGGAGGTGAGGCGGGGAGAATTGATCGAATTGTACATCTGCTGTGAGAAACCCAATAAAAATCTAAACAATATGGTGATTTTCATGATTTATTGATGAAAAATTGTGATTCATGAGTGTAGAACCATAGTGAATCCAATAATAAACCACCCCAAATAGAAGAGGTTTATAGTATGTGGGGCGCAAGATAGCCCCAAATGATTGGAAAACGGGATGTTTTCTTGGGTTTACCTCATTATATCAAAGGTGAGACACCCGAAATAGCTAAGCTCACTTACAGCTTGGCTAAATGATTTTTTGCTGTTTTAACTTTACTATAATGATATTAGATAATCGGTGTATAAACCAACTCATAACTGGGTGGCCTCACTTTGTACCTGCTCTTTTTTGTTAAAAGTAGATATTTTTGATATTTTTGAATTTGTTTATATATATATACATACATATGCTAGTTACTAGTTACTAGATGATACCACCATCTATAACTCAAAATTCTGGAGATGTATATGAGCCACGGTCAAAACGGTTGAAGACTACTTTAGTATTGCAGGAGTTTTTTGTCAGAGTTGTGCACGAAACACTGTAAAGATCTGTAAAGCGATAGGGCCCCCAAAAGCGATAACCTGTGACCATACACGACAGTCCATTAAACTTGGCGTAAACCAAGCAAATACTGTTGTGCACAATCAGAATGGGCCGGGCAAAACCGATGAGGGAAATTCAACATGTGGTGCCCTCTTTCCTGCAGTTACCATAGCATTTGGCATCCAACTCGCTCCCTCTCCTTCTTTCTTTCGTTCTTTCTCTCTCTCTCTCTCTCTCTCTTTGTCGCTTTCTCTCGCTCTCTCTCTCTCTCTCTGTGTCGTTGTTGTGGCAAATTTCCTTCGAACAATGTCATATGTTGGAGGGGTTATTTAGCGATAACCTTATCTTAGCGGATAACCATGTGTTGCACTCGGTTCCCTGGCCAAGCCATGGAGCGATTTCCATACCTTTAGAAAGGGAATTAAAGGACATGAATACAAAATGAAAGGAAAAAATGAAAGGAACATGCGTCCAAATGAAAGGAAGCTGAGAGGACATGAATGCACATTGGAATGAAAATGAAAGGAATATGAAAGGAACATGAATGGAAATGAATACCAATGAAAAAACAGGAAAGGACAATGAAAGGAAATGAATGCACAATGCAAGGAAGATGCATGTTAATGAAAGGAAAATGAAGGAAAATGCATCCAAATAAATGCAACACGAAAGGAACATGAAGTGTTGCCAAAGCACCTGAAACCAACAAAACAACTGCTCGATCCATTTCCAAGCCTGTTTGGGAATGGATTTTGGCTTCATGTTGGATCTCGAATATGCTGATTTTCACAAACCCTGGGCAGCGATAGCCCCCCCCAAAAAGCGATAACCCAACAATAGCAACTATACTAAGATGTAAAGGATTTTGACGGGAGCGTCATATTATAATATGTTTTTAAACACTCACTTGGTGAAGATGATTCAATTCATTACAAAATTCGACCTGAAGTCTCATTGAACTTCGCATGTTGCAATCTATCAAGTTTGCTTGCTGCCGTCGGATCGGCAATGCATCTGTATTTTTTTGATATGTTTTCCGGATTATTGGCTGGTTGGTGGTTTTACACATTTTTTATTTTCCATTTCACATATGGGATATAATCCTTCCCATTGACTAATATTTTTTCAAGATGGGCACATTGCACCACCAATCAGATATGGCTTCTGATAAGGTATATTATTCATATTCATATCCCAGTATTAACCACTATTAACCAATATTAACCACTATTAACCACTATTAACCACTATTAACCACTATGTACCCATATATTATAAACCCATCATCAACCCACCCAACCAGTTGGTCAACTGGAAAGTTGCCCGCCTTTCCTGGAACACCATGATTCCTTTCCTGCTGCAACCAGGACTCGCAGATTTGAAAGCAAAGCTGGAGAGTAGCGGCGTCACCAAAGCAGCTCAGCGGCAGAGGAACATCCGATTTGCTATGGAATCCTGACATTGCTCAATATTTATTATATAATAGTGGTGTTCTTATGGTTCTTATGTCTTAGTGGATTTCAATTGAGCTTCAGTGAGCTTTACCAAGCTTCTCAACTAACATAGACGCTGAAAATAGTGTTGAGTGCAAGGTAGCCTTCAAACCCCATTTTTGGCAGTGTCGTCATGTTAGTTGGAGGATGGTAATAGCTGCATATGATAGGTTACAATCAATATATGCAATGATTATATATATATATATAAATATGTATATATATATACATATGTATGTATGTGTGTTTCGATCTCTGATGGCCTACCTATCCATGCCATGTAGCAGTAGCAACAAGGAATTCCCATCTTACTGGTAATTCCCCTAATGTCAATACTCCCAAGGAACCCTGGTCTAGTACTGGATACTGGATTCGTTCATTTTGGGAGCCCATGTATGTGGCATTGTGTTTTTTTCCATGTGTTGGCGACATATCACCATGTCAGGATGCTTAAGCCAGGTTTATACCCGTGTTTACTGCTTAAAATCGTGTGTTTTGTTGGAAATATTCCCACAATGGTGTCATCATTGTCCTCATGATCCCTATGAATCAATATGAGCCCATAATTTGCTTGAGATGCCCAGACAAATGTTCCATTAACCCTTGATGTTCCCCACATCAGGGCCCCACATCCCAAATCCATCAAGATCCATCACAAAAAACCTGAACAAACTACCATCTTAAACGCCATCAAAGCTCCATTTTTCCATGGGATTTCCCATGATTTCCCCATGGTTCTTCCATTTGTGTCCATGGATATCCCCACGACCTTCACCCTGGATATCTCCGGTCAGGTCGTGACGTCCCCCAGCTGGTGGTTAGTGTCGGCGGCCGTGCTGGTCTCCGGACTGCTAGGCAGTGCTGGTGTCACCAACTATGGATTTTTTCATAGGGATTTTGATAAGGAGGGCTATTTTTTTAGGACTATAGGGAATATAGTGATATTAATCTGGATGGTGATGTTAATATTTTTTTCCCTCTGGTAAATAAACAGTTGGACCCTGATTTTTTTTTAATGGAAACTAATCTTCCAACCCCTATCTGGCAAGGTCTATGTTAATTTATCAGAGGGTAATAAGGAGGGCTATTTTGTTTAAGGACTATAGGGAATATCGTGATATTGTATAATGACAATGATCTTTTTCAAAGGGATTTGTTTACTAAATATTCATAAGGATATGTGATAAATCTTTCGCACGGATATGTCATAAATATGTGTTTTTTCATAGGGAGTTGCATACGGATTCTCTTAATACTCACGACGGATATGTGATAAGTGGATAGACATGGTTTCTTCCGCACTTAATTTTTCATATAGCGGGATGATATAATAAAAGTAGTAATGATGGTAATAATGATAATAATGTTTATGATGATAATATTTGGAGGGATAGTGGGATATTGATATGTAATCATGAGCGGTAAATCATTGACTAGGCAGCTTGGCATATGTGATAATTATGACAATGAGGATATGAATAATGTTGATTATCATAGTCAGAAATGTCAGAAATAGAGAGATTGAAACATAACATCCCCCTAGCCCTGATTTTGAAATCGGGGGCTCAATTGGCAATTGCTTTTTGTTTTTTTGGTTTGGTAGGTTGGTCCAACCTGTTGATTTTCAATGATTTTCAACTATCTCTCCTTTTCCTTTCCTCTCGTCTCCTCTCCTTCCGCTCCTCTGAGCCTCTCCTCCCCAAGCCTCCCAAAATCACAAAAAACGGACGCTGAGCTCAAAACCAATGGTTTTAAGCAAGGAGATCGCCTTTGGGTTAAGGCAAAGCTTTGCGCCTTACTGAATTGGACATCGCCTCGCTTAAAACCACAGGTTTGGCATGGCTTTGGACTAAGGTTTTAGATGAAAAGCGGTGGCCGAAATGCATGCGACAACAAAAAGAAATCCTACCCCCCTAGGTCCAGGGGGACATGTTGACGTCGTACCATTAGTGAAAATGATGATAATGATATAATATCGAGGGATTATTTAACAATAGATTCATAAAATGGACAACCATGATTTATGCGGGTCAACTTGGATGTTAATAGATGTTAATAGCATTGGTTATCATATAGAGCGCAAAATAAAGCGTTTATATAATAATCGGATAGATATCATTTTGATTATCATATTTATTGTCTTACTGATTACCAAAGTGTTTACCATACTGATACCCATTTTGATATCATATTTTGATGGATTGTGTTTTTTTGAGAATAAACAAACATGGAATCTCAACAATGGGCGGAATCTAGAGGGAACATTGGGGATGATAGTATAATAATGTGAATAATGAAAATGATCTATTCAATAGGTATACAAAGAAACATTGTTTATCATATAGAGGGATTAGATGATAATGGTGATAAAAACAAAGATATTTTTATTTGGGTGGAGCGGGGAATATGTTTGTTTGTATTTACATTTAAACATGTTGTTTTTATTTACCTATATAAATACATATTTATGTATGCACAACAAACATATATATATATATATATATGAATATATATACATATACATAAACATGTTTTCATTGTAAACATAATGCATAATAATGGTAATAATAATTGACTTCTAATGGTAATATAGGATAACTATATGGAATAACACAAGGATGACAATCAATAGCGGTAATTATGACCTTTCATTTGGATAATGAGGATCTTTTCATGGGAATGGGATAATACTGATGATCAATTATGAGATATGTAATAGGGTTGATGATGTTGATGGTCACCAAAAGATCATTTATTGGATTAATTGATTATTGTTGTAGTCATGGTATCAATTGGATAAATACTATATAATAAGATTGCTTTCAAATGGTATGATATGATCATAGATGCCACATTGGATAGATGATACTAGCATACTTCGATGCATAGTGGGGTATTTGTTTTCAAAAAAAGTCTAGTAGCAAATGGAAAATCCATTGGTCATTGGATGGGGAATCTATAGGGAATATGAATGGATAGTACATACTGTTAATATATGCGGTCATGGGATAATATCTGGATTAACAATGACAAACTATAGAACAATATGACGAACACTATGCGATATAAATATATACACATATTTACACACACACACACGCATATGTCGATCCTTAACATTAGCTTGGAGTTTCTGTTGATTATTTTTCCCGGTTGGTTAATCCACTCGGGAAATCTATGGGGAATATGGATGGATGTATTTCATCAATTGTAATCATAAGACATATGAGTGATATCACATTATTATATCTTACTACCAGCCATTCCCTAACACGGAAATGGCAAGTATATATTAATGAGAATGATGGGGTATAGTGAGTAAACAACACTAATAAAAGCACAATAATCAGCGATTTCGACGGTGAATGGATAATGGAATATATTATTCATAGGGATCTCGATGTTATATATATATATATATGTATCTTTACAATGATGTATGATATCAAAATTGATAGGAACTAACGATAATAATATGAATATAATATGATTTAATTATGGCATGATGGTATGTATAGTCCTAGGGTTTAATGGGTTATATAATAAAACGCTTGCCCGCGGAAAGGATAAGACCTCATACAAAACAGGTGAAATTGTGTTGGAGAAGTGACCACTGCATTTTGGCTTTTGGCAAGAAAAACCGTATCGCCATTAGGATTTTCTTCCACATCCATTGGAAAAAAAATGCTGCAGTTAGGAATTCTTTCAGGATTCAGAAAAGATATAAGCAAACCCGATCTTGCCGCAATAAAACGAGATAGTGTGAAAGTCAGCTTGACAACACATATAGTTCTTCAGGTGTATGACTTTTGGCACTGTATCCATGTTTGGCCAGGTGGCGATGTGATAGCAGCCGTGATGGTGGCAGCATGCGCCGATTCTTGGCTGGCCACTTCCGTTTCTCAACTGGGGGGGCACTACTGTACCTTGTATATATATTGCCAATTATACATAGTGGGGCCCCATAGTTATAAGTAGGATTACAACCTCACCTACCTATAGATACATTCCCCAAAAGTCCTTGTATAGTTTTTAAACCAACTTAGTTTATCTCAGTTTTATGAGACCCCCCACACACACACAGATAGATAGATAGATAGATAGATACATAGATAGATAGATAGATTGATTGATTGATTGATAGATTGATAGATAGATAGATAGTTAGATAGATTAGATTAGATTAGATTAGATTAGATTAGATTAGATAGATAGATAGATAGATAGATAGATAGATACACACATATATATATATATTAATATACATGCATATGTCCATACTTTTTTCTTGCCATGTATATGTTGATATTGCTCGCCCTTCACAGGTCCTGGGCGGCCTCTTCGGCGCGCGCACGCCCTTGGGCCGCGCCCTGACGGGCCCCGTTTGCGCCATGTCCTTTGGCGTCTGCGCTGCCGCGGCGCTTGGGCCGGTGCCGGGGGCCGTGCTCAGCACCTTGGCGATGCCTTGGGGGCCTTGGATGGTGGGAACATGTGGGAACCATCTAACGTGAAGAGGTAATCAACAAAAAGATGGGAACCCGTCAGCAAAAAATGTAATGCAACTGAAACAAATTATGGGAAAATTGGGATCTATGATCTAAGCAACAAAAAATGTGGATTTGGCCAGCAAAAATGAGGATTGAACCAACAAAAGTGGAGATTTCACCATGTGAAAATGTTGTGTTTGATTTGATGCGATCTAACTGGATTTAGTCATCAAAAATATGTTTTTTTTAAGATTTCTAGAAATCAACAACTGGAACTCCATCGAAGACAGTGAACCATTAAAGTGATATGAAACATGAAAAACCTGATTACCTGATTCGACATAGGGATTTAAACAACCAACATGTGGCTGTCGGGGTGGAAGCAGTTGGGCCATCACTGAGAGCCCAATAAAGCAAAACAGGTATATATTTGCAGCATCAAAAACTGATGTTGTCGACGTCGTTCCCTCGTCGTTAGCAACTGCCATCGCGAACATACCCGCCAGAGGGTTCGCACAGCCTGCGTGGGGTGTTCATCCTTTGACGCAGTTTCCATCACAGGCAAGCCTGTTGGGGATTTTGGAAAAGCAGTTTTACTTCATCAGGTCCTTGGTGAGATCCAAAACACCGATCCTTGTCGAGTCTATCGACGACTCGCCGTCTTGAGAGAGGTTCAACAGTGGACGTGGATCACTCCAGCTGGCATCAAGCTCAGGCATCCAGGGTATCGGCTGATTGAACGGGTGCACTACGAGTTCAACGTCTTTGGTGCTCTGGAAGTCTGGAACGCATTCTCCAGAGCAGCAGTTCCAAGACCCCATCGTCGTGTGCGATTGAGAAAAGAGCAGCAGAGCCGGCCCAGTTGTTTGCATCCCTTTGCTCATATCAACATATAGCTCTATATATAGATATATATATATAGTGCATCCACTCTGCCATATCCCTTATATATGTAATGTATATATATATATACATACATACATATTTATATGCATATTATATATTTAAAATAAATATTAAATATATGTATTATATATATATATGTGTGTGTAAGTGTTAGATGTATTTTTTAAAATATTTTCATTGGCATTTCCCAGCAGCTAATCTCAAGGACGTCTTCAGTTCATTGCAGTGACCCTGGCGACGCCACTTCTGTTGCTTGGATATATTTCTCCCCAGTGATGGGGCAGTTGGTTAGGGACGGCATTCTCTGACCAATACATCAAACATGTTTCGTCCTGGTTATCGTTTATTCAATGGCAACCCAACCACCCCGAGTACTGCAAGATAGCCTTTTCTGATATAAAAACTCAGAACTACCTGTTGTAACTAGTAGCTATGTGGCGAACATGTCTTTTCCTATATTATACATACACTGCCTTTTCATTTTCGCGCCGTTGCAATCCAATGGCTTCCAAAGTCATGGATAGCTTTAATCCCTTTGACAATGCGTGGGGCTTGCGGGTTGGTTTACATGGCTATGACTTGAGATTCAAAACCTGAAAATCCACATATGATGTAGTTGCTTTCCTGCAATGTGGTTAAAACAATAATAAACCACCCATTTGGGAATGATTTATACCACCCATTTATGGTGATTTTGTGGATGGTTTATTATTGTTTTAGTTGTTCACGCTGGGGAGCACACTTGTGCTCAAAAGAATTATGTGTTCAATAGTTGTTCCAAAATAACTCCTTTGTCAAGTTCTGAGTAATTTTAAATTTATGCCGGTTTCTTTTCTGATTGCAGCGAATGCCCTTTTAATCAGGGAAACTAAGACAAATAAACTTTACGTGCATCTCAACCAAGATCTATTGGCACCTGTTTGCAAGAAGCATCCAATGTTTGCACACGCCTGCGACAACATGAGGCTTCTGTCCTGCAATCTCAAGGACGGGACATGGAACTTTTGGGCTGATCCCTCAGGTTGCCCTTTGGAAAATTACGTTTGATATCTATGCATCATACATGTGTAGGATTGAGATGTTTGTTAGGTGTTTCTGTCCAACACAGGATATATATATATATATTTTTCCTCCACCGGCACTACATACCTTATGAGAGAGCCATACAGTCAGATGTCTATACACGCATGTATCTAGGATGATCTAGGTATATAATATATATATATATATTTACTCTACATTATTTTTGTTCATGCCAAGTCTTCGGGAAATCAACTGACCACTTGGAAAGTTCTATTTCAATGATCCTGAAAATTTGGATCGGTGGCAGCAAGCAATAGGTTTCACCTCCACGACTGGGAGATGATGCAGTTGTCCCATGCACTGGTAATTTACCTATGTCGACCCATTTCGCTTTTGTTTCCCCTGGGCCCCTGGATCCAAGTAGATGTCCAAGATGTCCAAGTTTGTAGCTGGACAGAATTTTGGTTGCAACAAAGGGCCCATTCGTTTCTTACATCCTGATTTTTTGTCAGTAGACTCCCAATTTCAAGAAAAACAAACATATATTCTTGTCGGTTTTCAGTTTTCATTGTACCTATTTTTTTCCACTCCACAATCCCCATGCGGTGCTGAAACACAGGGACATGATGCGCAGGAAAACAAATGAGATTTTCAAGAAAATGGGTTGGACCCTACGAAACGGAGGTGCATGCCACTGTGAGTCTGTGTTTTTTAATCACATCACAAAAGCTAACCAACTAAACATTTTGTGGATATATCATGTTATATATATATAATCAATAGATATAAATAGGCGTTTCCAACTAATCATTTTATATATATATAAACTAAAGCAGACCCAATCGTGGATACCAACTAAACAAGAGGATACCAATCCCAAATCATTCCAGTGAGCAACTGGTTACTGCTAACCACTGGGATGATCCTCCGTTTGCTGTTTTAAACCTTAACTATTGTTTATCAACCCCCGACAATGTCTATGGTTTTCCACTTGGAAGTGCAGCTCCAATTAAAAGATGTCAAAACTAGAAATATCATGATATATCACCATAGATTCTAGGGGCCCTGTATCCCTATATGGATAAATTCACCCTGGTTACACTCATTCGTTTCACCTTTTTTGACCTTTGGCCTTCACCCCCACATCCCAGGGTCCCACGTCAGGAGCTGCGTGGCGCGCCGGCGCGGCGTCTGCTGGGTGCTTTCTCCCTGGGTGCGCTGTGCACCATCTGCGCCGCGCTGATCAGTGCTTTGCTGCTGCGGTCGCGGCTCATTGCCACGCTGGGCGGCTGGGCTACGGCCAGTGGCGCGGCGAACACAAAGGGCGTGCTGTAAAAATGGGTCAAACATGGGAATTTCATGGTGGAGATTTTAACCAAAGTTTTTTTAAACAAATATAAATAACAGAAGGTATTTCAAGCATATGGAAAAATATGAAGATTATACAGGTATTTGTTTAACACTTTTTTTTGAAATGATTATTTTATGCTGGTTCAATTTCAATGAACTCGCGATAGAATGGGGGACCTGGTGAAAAAATGCAAAAACATATAAGAACCTGGATTCAACCAACAATTGGATTTTATCGCAAAAAATGTGCATGTGTTTTGTTTTTTTCCTCCTCACTGAGGGTGTAAACCATTTTTCCACACCGTATCTAGTCTAGAAAATCCCGGGCTGAAGCGCTCCAGAGTTGCCGAAGCGACCTAAATCCTGGTTGATTCAAGCCGCAGACCTGGGCAGACTGCATCTATATATATATATGTTTATTTTTGGAACCAGTGTTGGTCAAAAATATGGGGCCTCCACACAGAGGGGTACCCAGGTAGCCTTGCTAATTGATGGATATTGATGGTATATAACGGAAAATCCGCAAGTAAATGGAATGGGTGTATCTCCTTTTTAGGTAACCTCCATATACCCTCTGGTAAACTAATATAGCTATTGAAAATGACCATTTATAGTGGATTTACCTATTAAAAATTATGATTTTCCATAATTACGTAAACGTTTACCAGAGGGTATCAAATTTGAGAATCAGGGCAGGAACAACTCTTCCAAGTGCCTGAGATCAACCTTGCCGATTTGTTGGATGAATTTGGTGCGTTTCAGTGCATTCCATGTCGCTTCGATTCATCTGATACCCTCTGGTAAACGTAACCACATAACGAACTGGAAAGATCCACCATTTTTCATGGGTAGACTCACTATCAATGGCCATTTTCAATAGCTTTGTTAGTATGTTTACCAGGCCGGGTAAATTCATTGAAAGATGATCAGATGGAGCTACCTAGCCTGGTCGATCATCCCACAGTCCTCCTACAGTAACTAGTTAACCAGACTTATAACCAAGTCATAAATGGATGAAATCCCACAAACAGGTGGGATTTATTCGGCAGGATTGTTTGGTGACCACTTATGCATATTGTTGGACCGTGCAATGATCGCAGGTCAGGCAATTGCCGCCTTGACAAGCAAGAATATCGGCGACCTGGCACAAGTTGGATTCCCTGGGTGCCATAGCGAAATGCTGACCATATAAGGCCATATTTTGGGGGGATATTCCCTTACATAGGCCTTATATATGGTAGGTACCTCCAATTTAGGTTCCTGAAATGGCCATTGATTTTGGGAAATAATCCGATCACCCTATTATTGAACGTTCCCCCCAAATGACGCGAAAAGAAATCATGTTTTCCGGGAAGGCTTTAATATGAGCAGAAAGGGACTAAAATGAAAAAGAACTGAAGAGTGAAATCCTCCTCGGGGATTGAACATGAACCCAGATCCTACCGAATATCTTCCTGCAAGGGAGTTTGACCCTCAGTGAAATCCCAAGAGATTTTCTCACAAAGATGCGGGATGTGGATGTGGTATCCATTCAGGGGTGTACACATGTGTTTGTATGTGTGCATTTGTGATAGACACTTTATAGGGTTACAAAAATGAAATGCTCATTAGCGCTTGATGAAGTTGCTACATGCACGATGCCACATAGGTGGTTCTACTTCTTTTGATTTCATGATGGCCTTATGGCCCTAATCATTTAGGAATCAGAGAGCCCGTGAAATCCAAAGGTCAACCCCTTGGCGCTGATGTGGAATGCGGGGCACGCACGACCACAGATGAAGGTTAAAAAAGAAAGATGAAGCTTCAGATAAGACACACCATCAACGTGGTCTTGAATCAGGTTTTGGATGGTTTTGGGATGTACTCTACCGACAATTCTTCAAAATCATTTTCGAATAGAACCCACACAGTTTTTAAAGTCCTACTCATGAGTTTCCCATTTGCACCATGTACTCTATCCGGGTGCTGATTGTTTTCCAAGTTTCAGACAAATATCTTTGAATTTCTCTTAAACTGGATCCCTGCGTGCCTCAGGGTGACAGGGACATAGTTGCAGGTAGGAATGATTGGTTACTATTGAAATTCAACTTTGAAAGGATTCAAAGGTTTCAAGAGAAGCAACCTATCAGTCCATGTTTATTGATCACTGAACCTATGGTCATATATGGTTCTTAAAGGTACATCTCGTCACTTGCGTGCCCGGTGGCGATCTGCCATGGAGTTCATCAACTGGTGTTCCTCCACAACTTAGTATTTACATATAGTGAAAATCCATCAGACAAATGGGATGATAACTGGGGGTAACCCAATTTTAGGAAATTTTCATATCTACATATCTACTCTAGTTATGATAAGTATCATTAATGATTAGTGGATTACTAGTTAAAATCATATCAACCTCCATATATACTTCATTCAAATCCAGTTGCTAATCATGAAAATCATCAAACCATACCTATGAAACCGCAATTGAGATGCGACCTCATACAACTACGGAGAAACTTCAGTCCCAGTTGCCTGGAACTGTGCCCCACAGTCGCGAATCTAGCAACTAGGGCCAAGTTCGGGCTGCATATTTTCATACTTGCAAACTTGCAATAGAAAGAAGAGATTCAAGTCCTGGGTTGAGCATGAAGCCAGTACATTGCTTCGCCCGCGGTGGAATATCTCCTGCCAATGAATTTTGGGGATGAGTTTCTAGACTGGGGGATGGGACAAACTCACATGGGATTGAAGGGGTCCACAGAGGAATGCACATTTGCAGCTGTAATGTAATGCAATTTGCACAAATGGGGTTTTCACAAATGGGCATACCCCAAAATTGATGGTTTATAAGGGAAAATCCTACTAGCATAGATGATTTGGGGGTACCCAGAATTTAGGAAACCTCCAAACATGGAAAATCACAGAAATTCCTTTGCATCCCGTGTCAGACAGATAGAAAGAACGTATGTTAGAATATATTTATATTTATTTATATATATATTATATATATATTTGACACGATGGGGGTCACTCGAAGAAAATGATTTGCGTTCCATACGATTCCATTTGGATTTTTGCTGTGAATACCAGGTGAAGATATGAAGCATGCCAATATTTGGTTCAAAGGGATTGCCCTTCAGGACTGAGAACCACTGGGGCATGCGTTTGGTCTAGCTCCAGAGGCGCCCAAGTCCAGATGTAGGAAAGAATTTTTGAGGGACGTTACTGGGCCACTACTTTGCTTTGTTGTCCTGCATCATTGGCTGACATATCATGAAAGAATGCCCCCCTAATTACACAAAAATATCTTTCAAGGGACTAGACAAGAAGATCCGCGCAATGTTGACGGGAGTATGAGCTGTTGACGAGATCCGCTTCACCTTTTTGTAACGATGACGGAAGCATGAGCTGCCCATGAAATCACGCCAAGGGAGAGTGCTGCACGACAGATTCCTGCACAATACTAAATAGTTTGTCCTTGGGGATTTAGCAATCATTACGGCACAGCTTATCGGAACCGTGTTTTTGACAGTAGATCTGCGTTTCTTTTTTGATGCTTCCTGGTGTTCTTTTTGCTCATGAGGTGCGGCTGGCATCACCTTTTTGCCTTTTTCTTGCTGCAAGCTACCAAAAAGTTGCTTGTGATGGCGTAACTAATTAGGTTAGACTGGTTTTGGCTTTATGGCCCAGGAGCTTGGCTGTGGACTCATGCTTTTGGGTGCTGGGCCTGCTGGGGCCTTCTTTCTGCGCTATGAACCGCCAGCTTTGGCACAACGCGTCCGCTTCAGTCTTTACATGTGTTGATAATTCTGTTGGCCTCTTGTGGGCTCTGCCTGTGCACGTGTGTGGGGACCATGTGACCATGTGTGGTTCTCCCGTCCCTTTCGTGTTCAATCGGGTTCTTTATTGGTGTTGGAAGGTAAAAGGAGGCGGGTTGCATTCTTGCTGTAGTTTACCAATAGTTACATCCCAAAAACCCGCTTGCCGCTCTAGAATGTCGGACCTTGCTTTACTATTTACTGCAACCGGCGACTGCGCCGCGCATCGCGGCACTCATTTCTTCCAGCATGAATCCAACTCGCCAGCCTTCACGCCATTGCTCCCATTGCAAGGAAGCGGAATTAACTTCGTTGCGGTGGCCCAGGCTTTGCACATGACCCTTTCTTGGCAAGGTGTGGCTGGTGTAAATTTCGGGCTTGGGTTTGCCCACAAAAAATGCACAAAGGTTGCTTGAAAAGTAATGAAACTTCAAGTCGGATATTGGTATGGAAAAAACAATCTGATAAAACCATTGTATTTCAGGTGCTGCCCAATGTTTCGGAAAACCGATGTGGCGTTGTGCCAAGCTGCTGGGAAGATACTGCCACAACAAAGTTGGCCCCTAAGAGAGCCATGATTCAAGCCCTGGCATGCCCCCATGTGGAGGACTTTGAACAGGTCAACAACAACAGCAGCAGCAGCAAGAAGAAGAAGAAGACGAAGAAGAAGAAGAAGAAGAAGAAGAAGAACAAGAACAACAACAAGAACAAGACCACCACCACCACCACCACCACCAACAACAACAACAACAACAACGAGAACAATAACAAGAACAAGAACAAAAACAACTAATACAAGGAGAAGAACAACCAACAACCACAACCAGCAACCCCCACCACCACCACCACCACCCCACACCACCACCACCACCACCACCAACAACAACAACAACAACAACCAACCAGCGCCAACAACCACCAACAACCACCAACACCAACCAACAACAACAGCAGCGCCGCAACAATAATACAAAACAACAACGAACACAAACAAGACAATAACAACATAAGCAGCAACAACAAGAACAAGATTGAGCACAATAACAAGAACAAGAACAACAACAACAACAAACCCGAACAAGAACAAGAACAACAACAACAACAACAACACGACAACAACAACAACACCACGAACAAGAACAACAACAACAACAACACCACCGAACAAGAGCAGAACAAGAACAAGAACAAGAACAACACAACAACAACACCGCAAACAAGAACAAGAACAACAACAACAACACGAACAATAACGAGAACAATAACAAGAAGAACAACAACACCACCACCAACAACAACAAGGACACCACGAACAAGAACAAAAACAACAACACCAAGAACAAGAACAAGAACAAGAAGAAAAAGAACAACAACAACAACACCACAAACAAGAATAAGAACAACAACAGCACCACGGACAAGAACAAGAAAACCAACAACAACACAAACATAAACAGCAACAACAACAACACCACGAACAGTAACAAGAACAAGAACAACACCACGAACAAGAACAAGAACAACAACGAGAACAACAACAACAACAACGACACCACGAACAAGAACAACAACAAAAGCAACACGAACAAGAACAACAACAACAACAACACCACGAACAAGAACAAGAACAACAACAACAACACCAAGAACAACAACAACAACAACACCACGAACAAGAACAAGAGCAACAACAACACCACGAACAAGAACAAGATCAACAACAACACCATGAACAACAACAACAACAACACCACGAACAAGAACAAGAACAATAACAACGACAACACCAACACCAACACCAACACCACAAACAAGAACAAGAACAATAACAATAACAAGAACAACAGCAACAACAACACCAACACCACGAACAAGAACAAGAACAACAACAACAACAACAACAACGACACCAACACCACGAACAAGAACAAGAACAACAACAGCAACAACAACAACACCACGAACCCTAACAATAACAAGAACAAGAACAACAACACCAACACCACGAACAAGAACAAGAACAATAACAAGATCAACAACAACACCAACACCACGAACAAGAACAAGAACAAGAACAACAAAAACAACAACAACAACAACAACAACACGAACAAGAACAATAACAAGAACAATAACAAGAACAACAACCACAACACCACGAACAAGAACAAGAACAACAACAACAACAACAACACCACGAACAAGAACAACAACAACACCAACACCACGAACAAGCACAAGAACAAGAACAACAACAACAAGAACAACAACACCACGAACAAGAACAAGAACGATAACAAGAACAACAACAACACCAACACCACGAACAAGAACAAGAACAAGAACAACAACAACAACAACGACACCAACACCACAAACAAGAGCAAGAACAACAACAACAACGACACCAACACCACGAACAAGAACAAGAACAAGAACAACAACAACAACAACAGCAACAACAACAACACCACGAACAAGAACAAGAACAATAACAACAACAACAACACCAACACCACGAACAAGAACAAGAACAATAACAAGAACAACACCAACACCACGAACAAGAACAAGAACAAGAACAAGAACAACAAAAACAACAACAACAACAACAACAACAACAACACCAACACCACGAACAAGAACAATAAAAAGAACAACAACAACAACACCAACACCACGAACAAGAACAAGAACAACAACAACACCACGAACAAGAACAAGAACACGAACAAGAACAACAACAACAACAACACCACATACAAGAACAAGAACAAGAGCAAGAACAATAACAACAACAAAAACAACAACAACAACAACAACAACAACAACAACAACAACAACAAGAACAAGAACAAGAACAACAACAACAACAACACGAACAAGAACAAGAACAAAAACAAGAACAAACAAAATAATTCCTATGTGCTATTGGCGCCAGTACCCAAGCTGCAGCATGAGGGGAGGCCCATGGAGGCCCAGAGAGCATCACATAGCCACCATATTTTCCAAACAGCCAACGTGCCTGGATGTCACACCCAGGGTGCTTTTCCACTTTCAAGAACATGTAGTAAAATGATGGGAAATGTTTCGTACATGGTGGATTCCTCCATTGATATGTTTCGCTATGTTTAGACAGGTATGTATGGAAAAAAATCACTTGAATACGAAATATTTCAAAAATTCGATGAAGGTAAAGCTGGCATGCCGTAGTGATTTGTTTGTTTTTAAAGCGTTTGTTTTAACGCATTTTAAACAGTGCATGTGATGGCTAAGCATGCGCATAGTTTGGGTCATCGGCCAACCCACCATGCCAGTGGATGGCGGAACTCAAAAATTGTTCTGGCTGAAACTGGTGGGCGGTTTCAAACAACTGTTCAGTCTTTCATCGGGACGATGATGATGATGACGACGATGATTCAAAATCATAAATATTGCAAAACATACACTGATGCAAGAACATTCGCCCCTCACGATCAACCACAACATCCCCAAACTGGACTCCAAAATCAATTCATCCAGTACAACCGGTGGTTTTGGTGGGGTCCAAACCCCTTTTCACAAAGGAAACCCCTCATTGTAGCGGCGAGCCTTGCAGTTGACAGTGCTGTGGGTGCCTTGGTTAAGCCCGGGGTGTCACATGGCACAGGGATCAACAGGTGGATTTGTGTTTGAACATGCGGACGAAATTTCGAGGAACACCCACCTAGTAAGAGTTAAAAATATGGCTGGTCACCATATTAAAAACACCCAATTATACATGGGATAAACCAAAACTAGCACATATCCAACGACAAATCGTTGGATGATCCTCCAAGGACCCCTAACATGCAACTCTAACAGGGAAATCGTTGATCTTTAACCAACCCCAAGTAGCCATCTAACCATCATGGTTTTGGGGATTCTACCTATATGACGGCCATGTTGTCATGGATTTCGGGGCCCATATCCGGGAGAGCCTTTGTTGTCTAGTCTAGTTGTGTTGATTTTGGACCATGACTGAAATGAAATATCCGCCTAGAGCCTGTAATATATCACAACGTGCTACATAGCAAACTATATCAAAGTTGATAACATAGTTTTTTTTACTGAAATAATATGTTTTAATATATCATTGACATAAACAAAGATATTTTCCTTAAAAAGTACCGCCCGTTGCGGGGGAGTTCGGCCTCCGGGATGGCCTCACCCTGAAAGATTTCCATAAGATCAAGAGTGCCATGGTAATGGGTCATACTGCTGGGTAATCATAATCATTTGATCATTAACATTCGTCATTGATGGAAAAACATATGTTATAGTAAGATCAAATGTATTTTTTTGTGTGCATGATGTTTTTGCAGCGCCATTTCCTTGAACCTAATCCATGATAGTTGCAAGATGTGGCAGCAAGGCAAGGGACTTTCAAAGTTCCCAGTGGCACTGCCACACATTGACATGAATAAACTCGAAAGGTTACTACACCTGGCAAAAATATGTTTAAGAAAACATGCCGTGTTCAGTAGGTTTCCTACCACTGCCATTTTCCAGAATGGTTCGCTTCCAGTTGCTGGTGGTGCCATTGACCACTTTAGGTCACATCTTTGATCATGTGGAGGGGTACTTCAGTTCTGATTTTTTTTGCCAGGATAAAGTAGGCCAACCAACTATTATTTGGCGGAAGTTGATTGGAAAGATTGGCCATTTGATGGTTTCTCAGCCAAAGTTGTTCATCGATGTTTCCAGTATATCCCATAGTGATCTATAGCACCTATGACCTGGATTGTTGGCAGCCCAAGAGTCGTGAATTGCATCCCCAATTTCCTTGAAGAGTTTTCCGCGCTCACATTTATATCAGTTCCAATTTCAAACCCTGGGCCCGCAGACAATTGTTTCGGTGCCAAATTTTGCCAACATCCATTTGTTTGATTTGCGCTGGCACATGTTGCATCCACACAAAACAACAAAGCAAAAATTGGAACACTGGCTGGTGGTTTCAAACTTTTTTCCACAATATATGTGATAATCCTTCCCATCGACTAATATTTTTCAAGATGTTTAAAACCACCAACCAGAACAGATTTTCGGGAGTTGGGATCTGAGAAAATAACGGCCAGTTTTTGCAAAGAGGGGCCTTCACCAGTTGCAAGCTGCGGGTTTCAACTGCAAACAAACACTAGAACTGCAAGAAGTATACTGGATGGAGTACAGCCACGAACTTTGATTTGGGTGTCTTGGGGCTAGATGGATGTACAATCTCTCCCGCCGAGAGTTATTTTTTGGTAGGGGAAGAGCAAACCACCAAGATTGTGTTCCTTATGCAAATCGAGGTCAGCATTTATATAGTTGGTGTATAATTAACTCGGTTAGCTATGGATCATGGTGGATATAACATGATATAATATAACTATACTATTCTTTTTTTAAACCCAACACATCACTTGTGGGGCGCCTGGGAGTAGGGCCTGTGATGTTCACAACGGCTTCGACAGCGCACCGCTCAGGTGTTGTATATTTTCCGTTGGCTGCAAGCCTCACCCCGAAGAACACTGAAGCGACAGAGGTGGTAACAGAGTGCCTGGGCTCAAACAGTTGGTCCGTTTTGGCTCAGATGTTGTTTGAAAAGGACATCATTCAATGTATGGAAAAACATATGGAAAAGCTTAAGTTGTCCGTTGTCCCACAAGTTTTTTTTGGAATGAGGATGGGAATATGGCAGAATTTGGCCATGTTTGGTCCATCTCATGTCAACCTGGGAATGACGCTGGTTGATCTGGTTGGCCCTGTAAGTTGATCAACCAAGTCTCTGCGAAGGGATTCATCCTGGGATAACATCATGGAGGCCGGGACTAGGTCAGGATTCTCGAAGATCAAGGCTGGAGACTTTCCACGAGCTTTTCCGGAGCAGTAGCATCAAGAAGTGGGAGCTTATCATGACGGAGCAGTCAGTATTTATGATAGACCGCAACTCAACTTATGCCCTCTGGTAATGACTAACATAGCTATTGAAAATGGCCATAAAAATAGTGAGTTTTCCCAGCTCCAAAATTGGTGATTTTCCATATGGTTATGTTAGTTTGCCAGAGGGTAGGTACTAAATCCCAATGACCTCCTGAGCAACTCTGATGACCATGATGGTGATGCTGATGTTGATGTTGATGATGAAAATGATGTCATGTGACGGTGAACTGCACAATTTTGTTATCGACTGGCGTAGGCACGCACCTGCCCCAGTGTGATGGAACTGTTGTTCGTGAATCGGAAACACAAGTATTAGTGATGGGGTTACCCTCTTGTAATTGAAATAATCATATTATATATTAATAGGTAATTGTGTATAAATTATGGCATGTTCCATAGCTATGTCAAATTACAAGAGTGTATCAGACCTCAACAAGTCCAGCAAAGTTGGCTTCAAGCAGAACATCTAAGTTCACGATAATCCTTTTTTATGCATTATTTACAGTTTCAGTGTCACAGGTTTTGCTCATATTTGTTTATTTGTTCCAGATGACAGTATCCTAGAATCATAGCCCCTTCTTGATTCATTGGACGTGTCACCCAGTATCAAAACAAGATTGTAATTACAGATTTGTAAGATGCTAAAGTTGTATGCCCTCCAGAATTGACAAATCATTTCTGTTCCGTTTGGGTTGTAAACCAAACGCAGCATGACAAACCAAGGACCACGCGCTTTCCCAACTCTTGGAGTTTGACGGAGTCGTGTCGTGTTGGGAAATCCTGGTTGATCAGCTATGATCACAGGGTGCTGCTGTTACTATAGTTTTTTGTTCCTAAACTGTAGTGCTTAACTTTATATAGTGTTTAGTTACGTAGATACTTTGGAACTTAGGATTGCGAGTGTTGGTTTCCGGTTCAACATTCAGTTGGGAATAATTATCCCAACTGGACTTTCATATTTTTCAGAGGGGTAGGTATACCACCAACCAGATCAGGATTTTGACGCTGCTTCATTTGGGAAGAAAGTGGCGTTGAAACAATTAAATTTATGATGGCCCAACCCAGCGACCTCGAGGTGGGCAATGAGAAAAATATGTGTTTGACCGTGGTAGAATTGCAAACTTTCATGTGAATCAAACAGGGTCACGGGCTGATTCCACTTTATTATCACTGGTTTTGTCTGCAAATGGGGTACCCAAAATGTGATGATTATTTACCATTGTCCCTACCAACATCTACTAAAATATGTCAAGTTTAGGCATATATCATGTTCAACCGCCAAATCAACCCCAGAATAAAGACGCAACCTGAGATGAACATCCGCTGAGCCTGAAAAAATGAATCAGGAATCACCAATAGTATGTTTGTCATTGATATCCTTTTTAAACCATACACACACATATATATATATTATAAATCATAGAAATATATCAATATATTCTCCAATGCTTTGGCTCTTCGATAGCTGTACCAAGGACTGCGCTTCGACGTTTCTGGTGGCCCTGGCCATTGCCTTCCTGTCGCATCAGTTCCATGGCAAGCGGGGTTGTTTCAAGGTTTTCACAATAGGAAACGCACCATGAATCGGGAATCCATTGTGGATATGTTTCATTTTTTTTTTCGGGGGTGGCCTTAAGCTATTGCAAATTTTAGTTTGGTCGCAAGTTTCCTGTCAAGCCGTAGCTATTTTACGGCCCGTAGCTATGCCCACCACATCCACTGGCGTCACTTTTGGTCCTTTTGGGAATCACCTGCCGCACCTTCTAAAAGGACATGGCAACACTTACACCATCCACATTTCAACATACCCTCTGGTTATTTAACATAGCTATGGGAAATGACCCACTTGTAGATGGTTTACCCATTAAAAATGGTGATTCCCCATGGCTATGTTAAATAACCAGATGGTAGTTTCCTTCAAATCAACCCAGGGTTAAATCACCACACAATGCTGTTCAAGATCAGTTTCCATTAGCACCCCAATGATACCCAGCAAGTCGTGAACATCCATCAACTTGCTGCGTCATGGTTTAGTTGGAAGCCCGGTTCCAGCTATAAGTGGATATATAATCATAGTTACAGGGTCATGCCCCAACAAAGATGGGGGTTGAATGCCATGGTTATACCCGTAAAGGCAACCTCAACTGCAACCCCATTGATTGTATGAGGGTTGTTGTTACCTATTGTGGGAGCCTCACCTTCGACGGTGAACTGGGCACCTTTGCCGGTATTCACTTACCCTCCGGCAATCAATCGCGTTCCATGGTGTTTCACTTTTTTTGATGTCTAAAAGGCATGGTTACACTTTTATTGAGGACAGCGTTCCATGCAGAAAAGCATTTAGGCATGACTTAGGCATGACTTCTGGGATGCAGCGTTTACAATGGCAAATGCCATTCACAAACACGCTAGGCATGACTTAGGCGTGACATTGTTGTTTCCCTTTGTCTCGCCACTGTGTTGGTCAACACCAACTTAGCTATAATATCCAAAGTCAGTTATATATCAACTCTAAATCCATATAAATCAATTCTTTCTGAATGAAACCACCATTTTTCCCTGGTAACTATCCACTGTTTTTCTTGTCTCACCATTTTTGGGTTAAATCCCATCAAATTCCCATAAAATCACCATTTCTTCTAGTTCAACCCAGCATTTCTCCCTGGTAAAACCACCATTTTGCTGGGCTCCCAGCAGCCGCTAGCCACGCAGGTTCTCCCCCGCGGGGTACGCCTGCATCACCAGCAGCATCTTGGCCGTCTTGCTGGCCACGCTGCCGCAGGCCGAGGAGCGCTGGCCGGCGGGGGAGATGCTGGGCTGGCCCTTGATGCGGCTGGGCTGCAAGGTGGTGTTTACCAACCATATATATATATATTATAAGACACTTATTTTTCATGGCGTAATCCCACTTATATATATATATATGGATGGGAGCTTTCCATAACTGGGAAATGCACAATAGTTGGTTGGTTTATTTCATGGAAAGGCTTTTTAACATGGATGATAATTAGAGGGATGGGTCAAAACTTGTGACATTACCATATTTGGGGAGAATCAACATTGACCAGCTATTTAGGGCACCGTTTGGGTACCAGGGTTTTGACTCATGGTCGAGCAAATGACTCCAATCTCTGGCTGAAAGGGTGAAAGGGTGAGGGTTTTGACTCATAGCCATTTTACTATGATTTGCCATTACTAATTAATGATTATGACATTGTACCCCAGTGATAACCATAACTATGTCATAACATTGAACCACTGGTTGAATTTCTATAGTGATGTGCCCTCCTGTATGTAACATAGATGTGGGAAATACACTTTTTTTGAGGTAATCATCAAACTAAATGGACCGTTTCCACATCTATGTTAGTTTACCCCAGGATATCTAGATAATTTCCATGCTTATTCACTGTTTGATTTTTTTTTTAGTAGCTACATCTCCAATGTATGGTTGATATCTCATTATATCTAGATAGATGTCACTGGAATGATGGTGAGTGTACAGGGGTAACTATCCCAAAATAGCTGAACTTTTCGGTTTTCAGACGGTATGAGTGCTATCCAGTGGTCAGGAGGGAGCTCTTTCCAGCTATGGTTGTATCCATACTCCCTACTGTATATTGATTTGGCCAACGAGCTATGGACCACATGATAGCTGGTGGAAAAATGCCTACATTAGATGTTTTGTTAGACATGTTCTTAGATTGTGACTAAAATCTTGTTCATGATGAGTAATGTCCAAAGCTAACTATATATAATATGATATGATGTGATTAAATATAAATATATATATATAGAGAGAGAGAGAGAGATTATGCTGCCTCTGGCAGTCTTATTCGGCGAGATGGAGAGAGAGAGAGGAAGAGAGAGAGAGAGAGAGAAAGAGCACACATATGTAGATAGGTGAAATGGTCTTTTTGGTGTATATATGTATGTGCTTGTGTTAGAGTATTTAAAATCAACAAATCACAACATATTATGATAGTCGACGCATGTTTGTTGTCTACAACTGGCACTGAAACCGGAACAAAATGTCGGCAAATCCCTTAGAAAGAATGACTTGCCCTCCAGCCATTTGTTGACAGAGTTTCGGAAAATAGCCCATTCATAGATGATGAACTCACATTGACGGTTTTTAAAGAGGTGTTACATAACCAGAAGGTCATATCTTGAAAATAATCAATAATAAACATGGTGCTTGCACAGGGTTTTCCATTGAGTGGGTCTGGGTCAAAATTGGGAAGCCACGTCGGGTCTTTGGACATCCCCTGGATGTGAATAAAGCTTGACCGATACCTGTGTGATGATACCTGTGTAAGCTACCAACGAACGGTAAAGCAAAAACTATAAACCATTCCCAAGGACTGACCATGAATAGCCACACATGGGTGATGTAAAGCATCCCCAAATCTTGTATAAGCTTTGGAGGTGTTGATAAACAAATATATCCAGACACAAAGAACGTGTGCATTCTATCAAGCACACGACGCGTGATGATTTACTGGTTGAAACCAAGCAGCACATAGTGATTTGAATGATTTGGGTTGGCGCACTGCGTTCAACAGTATGATACCCTCTGGTAAACTAACATAACTATGGAGGATCACAATTTTTAATGGCTAAATCAACGAACTAAATGGCCATGTTCAATAGCTACGTTTGTTTACCAGCGGGTAAATCTCCATTTTCCTATGGTTTTCCTATGGTTTTCTTTTGGTTTTCCCATGAAAACCTCCATTTTGTGAACTATGACATTCGGATTAGCCACAACTGGACATGCTGCCGATGACCTTGGGAGCTTGGACGGCCCAGGTACATTTACTTTGCAGCGGCTGGTTTCACCGTGGGCGCGCCTTGGCCAAGATGATGCAGTTTCAAAATGTTCGTGAATCACAACCAAAAAAGCAGTTCTAAAAAAATGAAAGGTTGGTAACCCCAGAAATATGAGTTAAATATCATCTACAACATCCTACAAAAATAAAAAATCCATCTTTTTGGTGGTTTTATACTATACAGTGATATCTACCTATTGATATAAATACATGTGTTTTGGATTAAATGCAGTATACTTGTAAAATACATTTCTGTATTGGTGCAGTATTGTATCCTCAGTCTAATTTGATGCATAGAATGGAGAATATACATACATACGTACATATATACACATAAATATACGTATATGTATGTATATATATTTTTATATATACATGTGTGTGTAAATATGTGTGTGTATACATAATAGTTTGAAAATAGCAAATATATGTTTCTATATTTGAGTCATTTCTGCTAAAACCATAGATTGTGGTTTTTGGGTGTCCCAGATTATGTTGGAGGGAACAGTGGGAGGAAAGCGCAATCTTTGGACACAAACCATGGTTTGAATCAAACAATCTTTCAACCAACCCATCCCATTGACCTATAGAATTACTTGTTTCTATACCATTCTCCCAGCAGGTCCCCATGAATTTGTTGTTGTTATTTTTCCTATTAAAAAACCCTGTTGTGCATGGCTATTCCAGCTTATTGTAGGTAATTTGATCACTAAAAGGGGTGGACATTTGTGATTTGACTTCCTGATGCAGCCACTTGCCCTCTAGTGTCTGGGAAAGTATCTTATAAATACAATACCATCACGATATCATTTTTGTTGGTTATATGCGGATATAGCCCCATGGTCCTCATATACCCCCCAATGGATACATCTTCTTCGGGGTGCATCCCATGTAATAAGTGGAACTAAAAGGTTATAGCCCACATAGAACATCATATAACATCATGCTTGACTGGGTTAGATGTGGTGTTTGCCCACCATGAATGTAGATCGTGGGTAAGTCTTTGGGGATGGTGGATCCTTTTGCTGCTAATACTTGGAGGATCATCCCACAGATCGTAAGTGGTTAGTAACTGGGGTATACTGTAATTTTATCTCACCCATTTATAAATGTTATAGCCTATTTAGGAACTTACTACCCGGTATATTCTAAGTGAAATATAGCATTTATAAATATAGGTGTAACGTTGGTTGCAATCCACTTAGCCAACATTAATGTTTGTAAAACAAAAAAACATCAAATGAACATTTTTATAGGTGATATTTGTACCATTTTTTGTACCATTCCCAGTCATCCACCATTAACTATCATTAACCATCATTTATCAACCATTAACCATCATTAACGGTTACTAACCATAGTACAAATTCGAGTAAATTCGATCATTTTCTCCCTTGCGCTTTTCAAGGCAGTGCCTGGAGAAACGTTGCTGCGCTTCTCTCCGCTGAGCCTTGGGAAAAGCCGAGCGTGGACAGTAGGCGATGATCTCGAAAGGTGTGATTTTCCATGGTTTATGTTGCACCACCATTGGCATTGTCATTTTTCCATGGTTTATCATTAACCGTCATTAACTACTGAAGTCCAAAATCTATGGTTGACTTGGCCATTTCAGGAACCTAAATTGGAGGTAGCCATATATAAGGCCTATGTAAGGGAATATCCCTACAAAAAAATGCCTTATATGGTACAGCACCTCCATTTTAGGATCCTGAAATTCCCATTGATTTTATGTTGCACCACCAGGAAGTCCAAAATCTATGGTTGCTTGATGCACAAACTCCATTGGTTACATGTTTTTTCAGGGCCTTTCTTAAATGGTTAACGAATAGCCCATTAGATACATTATATGGATCAATAAACACCCCCGGAACCAAAAGGCATGTTCATCTCTGAGGATAAAATTTGGCATTTGTTTGGTTGCTTTCATATTTCATCTATCCCCATAGCTGGCCACATGTGGGGAAACACATCCCCAGGAAGAAAAGAATTGTGATCTCTGAGGAGCCCCGCTATAATTCGCGATCAAATACCCCCATGATTGCATATTGTCAGGATATCTCCTGGAAAAATATTTGATCAAAATGTATATCCTAGTTGGGTATTTGTCCAATCCTTCCCCGTATCGAATTTGGCAAAACTAGAAGATATGATCCATTCATCGGTTATACTAGTAAGAAATTCACCCAAAAAATGACCAGTCACTTTGCCTTAATTGTATCCATCAACTGGTTGAGTTAGAAATTCCACATAATAGGCAAAATGTCCCAATCTTTCTCCATCGATGTGAGCATCAATTTCGGCATTTTGTTTCATCCCCATATGTATATATTTGTATATCAATCATATATCCCTAACACTGGATATATATATATATATATTTAAATACAGTACCCATTTTCGAGATGTCATGAAACTTTGGAGCATCGTTCAGGATTGAGTTTGGCATTCTGCTCTAGCCTTATATATATATAGCTATACATATAGAGAGAGATGGATGGATGGATGGATGGATGGATGGATGGATGGATGGATGGATAGATAGATAGATAGATAGATATAGATAGCTATAAATATATATATATATATATATATATCCCCGGTTAAATGTCCAATTTGTCCCTTTATTTTTCCCCTGAATCTTTCGTCGGTGCGAGGATCGCTTTTGGCATTTTGCCCCATCCCCATTTTTATGTATATATATATATATTTATATATATATATATTTATATATATATATATTATATATATATACATATATATATATATATATACCAGTTATCCATCTATATCCCGAACTTTGGAGCATCGAAATCAGGATCGATTTCGGCATTTTGCTCTATGTGTTTCACCTCGTTCTGCTCCTGGCGGCTGGTCGTCTCTTCCAGCTGCAACAAGCGGAGCTGCTGGTGGCCAGCAGTGCCAACATCGGGGGCCCGGCCACGGCCAGTGCCTTCGTTGACGTTCCAAAACATGGGGAGTTTATGGTGAAAACCATGGAAAAACCATGGAAAACCAGGGGAAAAACAAGGAAAACCATGAACAAAATACCAGTTTCTCGAGATTTTGGTTGGATAGAGTTTGGGAAACAAAAGGTACGGACATGTTTGGTATATGTTGATGTTTGTTAGGTTCTTTTTGTTTGAAGGGCATCGGAATTAAACTTTATGCCGTTGTTTGCAATTAAACATGAACGACTTCCTACCCGTGTTGGATAGGAAAGTTGGCAGGAACCCTATTAGTGTGTTGTTTCTGGGCAAGAAAACATGGATTCCGGCAGTTTCTTTAGATGAGATTGGGATGCTTTGGGAAACCGGTGAGCAGTGAGTTCCACAATCAATGTAGGGTTCTGGCAACCTGTTGTTAAAAACGTGTTGCCAAGATCTTTGAGGAACTGCTTGGAACCAGGTGTGTGATAAACAATTGCTAAGTTGGCTTATCACATATGATATTGCCAAAAACTGTTTGCGACATGACACACAACGCCAAAAACTTGGCGATTACTTGGATGTGCATCGGCATCGGATATCGGGGTTGATCGGTTTAATCCCAGTTATTTTCATGGCTTACCCGGCCTGGTAAACATACAAAAAGCTATTGAACATGGCCATTTAGTTCGTTGATTTACCCATTAAAATGGTGATTTTCAATAGCTATATGTTAAATTACCGGAGGGTAATCTCATTAGAGCCAATTCGTCAGTGTTGCTTTCTCACCTACTTTCACGAAAAACCTATAACATGCTATAACTACCATAACCCCATGAGTTCACCTACTGTTTCCAGCTGAGGCTCCTTAGCCACCAGTAAGTCTTGGGAGAGGTTGAAGCGCCCAGCGCTGATCGTGGGAACCTTTGGGACGCTCGGTCGGCCCGCTCGGGGAGCGACCAGTTGATCCATGGGAATCCGGTGATTTTTTACGGTGGTTAATATATACCAGTGGTTAAACATGTGGTTAAACATGTGGTTAAACATGTGGTTAAACATGTGGTTAATGATGGTTAATGAGATACCATTTTTTTATGTAGCCTCATTTAACCTTGCCATGGTATAGATGGCCCATTTATAGTATATAGATGGTTCTCCCATGAAAAATGGTGAATCGTTCCATAGTTATGTGGCTGTTTACCAGAGGGTAACCAATAAGTAAGGGGATAGTTGATGTATGACAGGCTTCTGTTGGTTTCTGATTCCAGTGCCAGGTGTACAAGCCCATCCTTTTGTTCGCTATATCTAGCTTTCAATCCGACTGCTATGTCGGCTATAAACAGTCTTAGCAGTTTGGCACTTTACCTTCTGGTGAAAGCTAAACATTTTTCCTGCAAGCCAAACATTTGCGTCCAGCTTGTATAGTAGTTTCCCAACTAGAGATTTATCCGACACTAAATAACTGGGTCGCACCACCCTCTCATTCAAATTTGCCATGGGAGGTGGGTTTCTTACTTTGAACTCGATAGTTATAAACGTAGCTATGGTATTGGATGGCTCATATACATAGATGATAAAAATTATGATTTACCTCTTAAGATTGATGGTTTTCTATAGCTGTTTGTAGTTTTGCCCTACACACGAGGAAATAAACACAAGATCAAAAAACAAAGTCAACAGAGTGCAAAAAGAGAGAACCTTATCATATTATATATCACATTTATTTTCCTTATATATACCTTATATAAATATGTTAACTATATATATATACTGTTAAATTACTAGAGGGTAATATACATATTGAATATATGATACTGGTTGGTGGTTTGGAACATTTTTTGTTCAATGCCGACTGACTAATCGTTTTCAGAGGGGTTGAAACCACCAACCAGTTTTTATCATTTATGCATAATTTATTTATGTATATATATATATACATATGTGTATGATTGTTGGTCTTATTTGTGAATTATTTAAGTTATCGTGGGTCTTCAAAGATCGTGTGTTCTACTTTTTCTGGATGCTAATTTAAAAAGTAGACGTTTTGGTCGATATCTCCAAAAACCGGTCGTGAACTTCATGCCCTCCACTGCAACCTTGAATTTTCTGTCACTCCCCGACCCCCTGCATTGATTATAGAATTTGACCATAGAAAAAACCTGGAGTTTCAAATTGTCTCCCACAAAATAAGTCGTGCACCCCCATCCGCATGGTGATGTGCACACACACAGGCACAGTGTTCAAACTTTCCATCATAGCCATGTTTCTTTCAAAGACTTAATTCTGTGAGAACCATGAAAAAATGCAGAATGCTCAAATTGTCCGATTTTTGTTGGCATATGGTCTAAAGCATTCAAAAAACAAAGTGACCTAGTTTTTGGGATTTGCAAGCGTTTGATGTTTTTTTGTAGTCGTTTTGAAGCTTTTTGAAGGAGTTTTGAAGGTTTATGTAGGCGAGAACTTTCGCATAAAACGCGCATATCGCACACAAACAAATTAACATATATCTATACGAAATGGTGAGCCAAAGAGTCTGTCAGTGGCACTTCAAAGCCGATTGACGAGCAAACATAGCTGGTCAGAGTTTAGCGTTTCGATTTTATTCGACTTATGGTGGATAGAGGGTAGGTGGTGGTTGACCCTGTCGATTTGGGGCCACTTGTCATTGCATCATTTAGTTTTATCAATGGCCCAAAGTAGACAATTCAACTGAAATAGGATTAGATGATGTTGAATGTGTAACATGGTAATGCAGCATGAAATGAAGCCAGGGAAATCATGGGTAAACTGCAAAAGTAGGGGAAAAAAAGGGCAAGAACTACTTTTTCTGACTGATATCAACAACCTAGTCTAGAAAAAAGTTCTACGAACGAAGACCGGTATGGATTTTGTTCATGTTTCGGCCTGTTATCCCATATTGGACGGCCTCGGATTTTCCAGCTGGAAAACCTTCACTTACTTCGATGACCAGAACCCAGCCAGAAACCGATTTCAGTTCGGGGATGGCTTCCAGCCAGAAACCACGTTTGATGACGCCGGGTATACATAGCAAAATGGGTTGGTCATGTGTTAGACTTTATTGGCATATCGGAGTACTGCAGTTTTGATGGGAAGAAGGAACAACATAAGTAACCAAACTAACTTGATTTTCTGTCAGGTTTAAGTTGAAAAAAAATATTTTTCTTGCTATCCGTCACTATGCCAAAAACAGCAAAAACGACCAAAAACCACAAAACTCAATTTTCTGCTATTTTTGACCTTGAAAAAATCAATTCGTTGATACTACGTTTCCTGTCCAAACCTCAACACATCTCTACAGCTGTTGCATGTTATATCAAGCATGGTGACACTTCTTGTGCTACGACAACGAAACCTGGAAATCTGGAGGGAACCAGCCAAAATGATAAGGATATCATATCTACATGTCCACGTCTACCTTGTTTGAAAATAGGGTACCGAAAAAAAAAAACATGATATACCCTCTGGTAAACAAACGTGGCAAGCTGGGAAACCCCCAAACTAAAGGTTTCTAGCTGGTAAAATCATCGAACTAAATGGGTGTTCCAGCCAGCCACGATTGCCGGAGTAGTAATCAATATTCACGAATATACACTAATGTTGTTAAACCAATAATAAACCACCCATTTTGGAATGGTTTATACTAGCTATTTATGGTGATTTTGGTGATGATTTAGGGCATTGTTTTGTCCACATTATTCAACTAGCCACGTGCGGGGTATACATAACGTGGGTCATTTGAATAATGTGGGATGGTCAATTTTGGTTTTGACTATTGTAACCATGGTATTCAAATAACCATGGTTTTCAAATAGCCATTTATTCAAATAGCCTATCTTCAGACAGAACCACATGAGTCAAGCAATCTTTGTTTGGGATGGGCGTGCTGGGACGATGAAATATAATGGCGGGGTGTGGTTCCCATTGGCATTTTCCACTGCACATGAGGTTTTCCTGCATCTACTCCAAAAATATGTTAGTCGTCGTATTACTTGTCTATGGAATTGAGTTGTTTTTTACCTTTGTCTAAATCAGACAACTGCAAAATATTTCCAACTGATTGGTATTCCACCCAACCAACTGTTTCATTGTTGTATTGATAGCATTAAGTATCCCAACCACCCACCCGCCGGCAATTTGACGTAGTTACAGAATAGATAGCCATAAAAAGATACCTTTTATGATGATTTTCCTCAAAAAACGGTGGTATTTTAAATGTGTTCTATAGTTTTTTGATGTTTTTTGTATGTTGACAGAAGGTAGTTACCAAAAGCCGGGTTGGGCTCTGGGGGCAAGGAATGCTATTGCCTCGACCTTTGGGCTCCTGTTTTTCCAAGTTCTGAAACGCTGGCCGTGACGGGCGGGCGAACCAGGTTTTGTTGGTTTTCCAAAGCCATCTAGCCTCTGGTAATTGAACAGTTTGCGAACTGGAAAATCACAATGTTTTGACTAAATAGGCAATCTTATGGAGCTGTGTTAAATACAGTACCAAAAAAAGAAAAGGTTATGCATATTTGCTGTTCGTGTTCTTTTTTCCGCTTTGTGTTGGGACACAAATCACCTAACTATAGAGTTTACACAAAGCCACGTGAACTTACAAACCAAGTTAGCAAAGAAACGGGGGCACCACCAAGGGTCGATTATGAATCTGCTTTTCATCTGAAGAAATGGGTCATGGCAACCCCGGATTAATGTGAACTGCGCTGTTAACCCTTGGGAGAGTATTAATTTTAGTAGCAGATTGTCACTTTTTTGGGGTAACCCCCTGAGCAATCCAGTGTTGACAGTTGACATTTGGGAGGAAGCTAATGAAACACGCTTATATCAGTTGGTTCCATTATTGTTTGTTGTTGTTTGGGTTTCCAACCAGCTGAACAATCCTAGACATGGTGACTGCTTCTTGGGTTTCATCCAGAACATGTTATTTTTAACATTTTTTTTCGGAAGCCGGCAGCGTCCATCACTGTGTTTACCCTTCGTTCCTCGGCGTGATTCTTATAATTGCTCATTCTTGCTGGTAATTGGGGCTGGTTTGCTATTGTTGTTCTTACGCTCCAGTAATTTAACATAGAGTTAGAGAAATCAGCATTTGTACAGTAGATCGTTTTCCGAAGGAAACCATGGGTTTTCCGCATCTATGTTACTGTAACATACCAGAGAGTAAGCTATAGTGGTGAATGACCATCATTATCATCATCAGGATGTTGCTTCCACCCGCTCCATTCTCAAGCAATCGCGCCCTCTGGATGAAAATGCGTGCTAATGCTGAACATGAAAAAATGCGGCTGCTCTGGTCGTGGATCAATACGCATCAATGGCCCTGTGCTGTTCGGTGTTTTTTTGTTGGATACATGCGCGGAATGGAGCCCATTTCCATCCAGTTTCAAAAATGGAGAACCTATGGAAACATCATGTTCCATTGGATAAATCATTTCCATCCAGTATTTTCCATTGGAAACATCATTCTCTATAGAAACATGATTTTCTCATTTTTGTCCGCCAAAAGATTGGAGTAAATCCTCCTGTCTTTCTGCATGATCCCTTCCTTGCAGGAAACAAGCAGCGGCGGGGAACGCAACAAGGCCCACTTTGGAGTTCTGGACACGGCTTCTTGGCCGCGTTTCAAAGTGGCGACGGTTTGCCCCCAGCGAAATCCGGCACCATAACACCATTGGATGGGGATTTTGCAGTGTATTACACACACATATATATATATATATATATATGTATAACTATATTTTGTATATATATATATAGCTGTAAAATATAATGCACGTGGACATCAGCAATGATGGTTTGGCTACAAGCATCTTGATCATCAACAATGATGGTTTTACTTGCTGGGAAATTTATATTTTGTTTAAAGTCTCAGCTGGCAATAGAGCCTAAGGGCCTAAGCTGGCTGGTGGTTGCCTCAATTGACTTTCCAGTGGGGTTCGATCTCCGTGCACCAGGAGAAAACCAAGAAACAAGACTAGGAACTTGACAAGTACCGACTATTTTTCTATTAAACGATATTAAACGTGATTCATCAGTTCATATTAGTTATTAGTTTATTCCGTCCTAACTCCCTGATCTGTGGAATCCTTGGGTTCTCTGTCGCAAAGTTGGTTTCTCATTGGCAAAGAAGCATCGCAATCAAAAAGTCCACAATCATGCAGTGATTTTCTTGTCAACATTGTGATGTTCCATTGCTACATTTGATTCGCAGAGGGCATGCCATTCACGTAAACTAAAGTGGCAGCTTGACAACATTTGACAACTCTATCCTTCAATCGTCTACGGCACACACGCATATCCAATAGACGTATGTACTTACTTTTCATTGTTTGAATATCTATAGAGGTGCCCCTAAATCCAATGGTGTTTCATCATGTTTCAGGATTACCTCCATTAAAGTTGCAATAAAGTGTGGTATACTAGCCATTTGCAGAAATACCCAAGAATCATGCGGTGGGGTTATATATGTCCATTGGCTGATATCACAACTTATATTCCATGTGTATACATATCATCTCAAGTTGGTGATATCCATTTGATTTGACCATCTGTATATCATATCAAGTTCCTACATCCAGTTGGTGATTTGAACAAAAACATAATTTACACATATTAACGCATATCCAGTTAAATCAGTATCTGATACCATGTATACATATGGGAAACATCTATAACTGTTTTAAGATGTATATCCATTACCAGTTGTATACATGGGAAATAGCATATGTATATCTAGATCCCATATGTATACATGGTACCATGGTATTATATCCATTACAAGTTGTATAACATGTATATGATAATGATGCATTACCATTACCAGCTGTATTACCATTACCATTTTAATCAGTATGTGATACCATGTATCATTTTCCCATCTTTCAGCATCTGAAAACGCGCCATTTGCACCGCCATTCACCGGAACGTCACCGTGTCGCCATGTCTTTCCTCCGAGGTGAATGCGTTGCTGCGCACTTCTCCAACGAGTCTGGGATCCTGAACGCTGGGCACATGTGGTCATGAAAATTCCATCTTTAGATATGGACTCTCACACACACATATATATATATAGATATAGATAGATAGATAGATAGATAGAAAGATAGATAGATAGATATGTATAGATATGTATAGATAGATATGTATAGATATGTATAAATAGATTTGTATAGATATGTATAGATAGATTTGTATAGATATGTATAGATAGATAGATAGACAGATAGATATATATATATATGAATATATCCAGGTAGGTCATGATAGAACTATAGTTTTATAAACATACTTAATGACATATACACTACATATTCTTTTTAATTTGTATGCATATATATATATGTGTGTGTGGGTGTGTGTGTGTTGGGCTTTGTCAATTGTGGGGCTGGGGGACCACACAAATTACGCACATGAGTAATCAAACATGGCTAGCTGGGAAAATCGACGAGCTAAATGCATGGAGATATCCTGCTATGTCAGCCCCTCATGCTAGTTACTTCTGTAGAGTGTAGGGACTGGACGACAACCTCATCACAAATCATTGTACTATAATACGGGGAATACCCTTTGGTAATCAAAAGTGGCAATTGCAAATCCCCTTATAAGTGGACGTTTTAATAAAATCAACGATATGTGGGGAATACATGGGGAATTGTCCATTGCCACATTTGTTTACCGGAGGGTACTTAAGGGGAATAGTTCCAAGGACGGGATAATCCCGTTATTTCCGAAGGCCAGGTACACCTGCCAGTAAATCATCGATGAAAGTAACCCGCCTCACGTGGGAAACCGTGTTAGTAATTTCCCGCTATTTTTGTAGGACGTCAATGTTATATTCTTGGAGGTTGCTACACATGAACTGAGCTTTACCGGCCAATGTAGCAAACCTAATAATGAACCAAATGCCATAACAAGCCAAGGGAACACCTTACCCAATAAGCCCAAATTAGGGATTGTTGTTTATATAGTGGTTTTTATTTCATTCCAACTAGTTGCCCATCAAACATATTATTTCAGTCAGGCTTTACCAGCTATAGTCTTGAGATGGTTTGCTATTGGGTGTACCACCTGTTTGAGCTGTTAGGGGTCCCAAAACATGCGTTATTTGTTTTCCAGGATGTTGGTTGGATGATGTGTATATCATTGTTGGTTGTATCACAGTTAGATAAAATCACTGTTTTCCACTACATCACCATATCATGCGTAGTTATTTCTATTAGATATTCCCATTAGATTCCCATTACCTTCTGTGGCTAGCTGGGAATTACCCTATATATCTATATATATATAGATATATATAGATATATAATTATATATATATAAAGGCTTCTTGCTGAGGAAATCAACGAGCTAAATGGTGTTTTTTCCGGCAAGCCACGTTTGGTGACACCCGAGGGCAAGTCATCCCAACTTTTGGAGGCCGTCGTCATATGATTCTTGGTCCCAATAGACTCCAATGTCAGTAAAGCAATGTCATCTACACCACCCATTTACGGTAAATTTGGATAAATTAGGGTAATGTTCACTGTTGCTTTGCGCAAGTTTTAGGATGAAAACTTCACTGCCCTTCGCAGTTCTTGGCTCCTAAAAACGTTCCGCCCTGCCTTTCGCATGCCTTAGTAGCGAAGATAGCGCAAGGTGCGCGGCTGATGGGATTAGAAACGTAGGAGGAGCTGAGCAATCCAAAAAAATACCGAATTGTACACGATAAATGGATGGTGGTTCTTCATTCCTTAGATCTCTAAGTCACCGTGGTTGGTGAAACAATACTAATTCATGTTCATGGCCTAACGACTTGGATGATTTGGGGTAGTCCAATGATTGCGGAAAGATGGGTGGGCCGCTGGGCCATCGGCATTCCCATGCACTGATCAGCGAGGACACCACACATGTCGTTTTTTTGTTGGGGAGCCATGGGCAAGACATAGTCAATACTACCCAAAGCTTCATATTCTCTGTGCACCAGAGCCATATTGGCAGCTGGGATACCAAGGTACGCTTCTAAGATTCTAATATATTGAAAGATATAAAAGTTGGAGGTAGGTCATGATTTTCATCCCAGTTGGTCATGATATCAACTTTACAAAAGTTTGGGGATGGTATCGACGAGTGGGAACTCCCGTCATGGTTTCAATCTCAGCCAATCGAAGAGAACTCCGATGGTATCATCCCATGGGCCCATGGGATAATACCCTTTTGTTGCCAGCATGCACATGATTTGAGAGCGATACATTTGTAAAACACACGCGCACACATATATATATACACATATATAATAGCTCCTGTTTTGTGATGTTTTCAATAATGAAATGTTTTGATATTTTGATGATCTGTGTAGCAAACTCATATGAGCATTTATGTTGGGGTACTGTATGTGGGAGATCCAAAAGCCGCCCAGATATGTCGAATATATTGGATCCTGCATCACCTTGTTCCACTGGTATGGAACACCAATGAACCATGGAATTGTGACCAAGACTTCCCTTGAAAATGACCCACATGTGAGCAAATCGCAAGTACAGATCGACTAGTTGGTGAATTTTTCCCTGGTAATTGATGATTAATGAATGATGATGATGAACGATGAATGATGAATGATGATGATGATGATGAATCCGCTAGAGATGATGGTATCACTCCAAGCTGAAAGTTTGTTTTTAATGCTATAGCCTTGTTTGTCGGGTGAAACCACCAACCAGGCCGTGCCTTATTTGACGAAGGTGCGGATCTATATCGCTTTGATGGGCCATGGAGTTAAGTGGTAAGCATTGGATATTCATGAGGTATTAATGGGATATTCATGCGATATTAATTGGGAGAATGCTATAACAAATTTGAATTCCTGAGGTGGTCCCTGGGATAATGGTAATTTAATGTTGGGATCAAGGCATATAATAGCAAAATACCAACCATGATGAATTAATGTCTATATTAATTCCATTTCACCATAGTGAGAATATGTCAAACAAATCTAGCCTTATTAGGTATTTCATTTTTTTAATGAATTTCATTTATTCACATCATTTCACATGATGAATATATTCCTGGCTGGTGGTTTGGATTTTTTTTATTTGTCCATTTCATATATGGGATGTCATCCTTCCCATTCACGACTTCATATTTTTCAAGATGGTTAAAACCACCAACCAGTAATATATCTAGTTATATCACCATTGTATACATTGTATACCATTGTATACCATTGTATACCATTGTATACCATTGTATACCATTGTATGTTTACCAGAGGGTATATCCAACAATATCTTAGTATTGTCCCATCATTGTTCTGTTAACATCCCTAAAAAAACAAATTAAACCATAGTAAACCCATGGTTTTCCTATGGCTTTCCCATTAAAACCTCTATTTTCCTATGGGGTTATGGTTTCCTATTTTAGATGAAGAAAATTCCTTTTGTCCATGACAGACCCAACGACCCATGGCCTGAAAGGCGTTGTGAACTGTTCGTTGGACAGTCTGTTGGAGTTTCTTGGTGTTGTTGGTATTGTTGGTTTCTAAAGGAATCTATATGACATTATTTGACTATACTATATGTATATAACTTTTTTAGAACTTTTATAGAACTATTTGTCCAACTATAAATCCAACTATATGCAACTATTTGCAGCTATATGCAACTATATGCAACTATATCTCAACTGTATCTAACTTCAGTAATGTAGTAATATATTCACAATGTCATAAGCCATAAGCCATAGAAGGTGATGGTTGAAATCCTAGCGATTTACAGTAAAAGCTGGAAACCCAATAGCAAACCTACCCTTTGCTGGGAATGGTTTATGACATCGGTTTACCACATTAGTGATCTTTAGTGAAAACTTGTGAGTGCAAAGCAGCAAACAACTGAAATATTGTAGCTTTGGGGTTGAGCAACGGCCCTGTCAAACTGCCCGCAAAAAATGGAGAGAGCGAGACAGAGATGGTCCAAACGTCATTTCACCAGAAGTTATAGGCCTACTGAGAATGTAGGTAGATGTCCCACTTGAAACAGCCTGCCCGCCCGTAATTTATGAAGGAATACACACCCAGCAACCAAAGTGTGTCCCAAAAATCAACCATAATGAACCAGAGTAAACATAATAAATGTACATGAAATTGCTAACTTCGTACTTTACCAACTTTGGAACCATGGCCCAGCACCTCAATGATTTCACCATTTCACAGTGATTTTGGCGCCAGGTTTGGGAGGGTTGCACATGGATTTTTGGGAGCTGCACCGTCGTTTGGGTGAATGTTATGAGGCGCGGAAAAGGTGATCAAAATTGTTTGGGACCATGGGATTTAAGCCATAAAAGTGGTGAAAAATGGGGAATTAACCCATAAAAGTGGTGGAAAAATTGGGGATTAACCCATAAACGTGGTGAACAATGGGGGATGACTGTGGTAAACCCAACTAAATCACCAATGGAAATAGTGATTCATGGTGATTGATCCATGAAAAATGGTGATTCAGGGGGGTATTACTATGGTAGTTTCAGTAACAAACCACAACCAATAGTAGATGTTCATTCTTGGGTATAGGGAAGATGAAAGATTATGATAACATTTGTGTTTTTCTGCGGTACCTTATCTTCAGACAAACCTATATAATCAGAAAATACCTACCATATGCAAGGTTGGGCGCCCAAGATAGGGCAGTTGGTAAACATCACTAGCTTAACTGTGGTTTATGGATTTGTAACAAAGATACCAACTCATAAGCGGGGCACCACTTTGCAGGCATAGTTGGCGTATGAAATACGCCATCTCTTGTTGGTTTTTGTGGGGAAAACAAACAAAGCCAAGGCGATAAACCAGTAATTTTCAATTGTTCATAGTTGCTTATTGGGCTGTATATATATATACACATACATTTTTGAGATATTTCCTGACGTGTTATATATTTAACGGGTCGCCTCACCATTTCATGTCGATTTGTTCTCGATCGAAACTTGGGACACAGGCTCATTCCCGCGATTCTTGTGCGGATGACCATGGAAGTCAGACAATCGATGGTTGGCGGCAGGACAAGCTTTAGATATTATACATACATGTTATACATCGTTTGTTTGTTTGTTTGTTTGATACATCGTGTATCAAGATGCTTGAACATATCATCATGTATGAATACCATCCCTTCCCTCTTTCACATAAACCATCCCCCACAAACTTTGGTAGATGTAGGGAATAACAGCACATATTGGGATCAAACAATGGGGGTGTTTAGTATCAGGGCGATGGGGTCTTTATGGTTTCCAAGACCAAACAATTTTTGGCCCTTACTGGCAATCCAAAATCCCTTAAAAACAAAGTGGTGCTTCAGCAACAACCAAACAAAGAAGGGTGCTTTGAAGACAGGGAAAACAAATGATGCGCCAGTGTTTGACCCAAGGGTCCCAAAGCATGGCCTACCCTCTAGTAACCTAACATAACTGTGGAAAATCACACTTCTCAATAGGGAAACCAACTATACATTGCCACTTTCCATAGCTATGTTCATCATTATCAGAAGGTATTCCCATTAATATCCCATTATCATCGCTATTAAACATGATCAAACCATATTAAACCATATTCAATTATATTTAACCCATATTAAACTATATTAACCAAGGTTAAACCATATTGAACCATGTTAAACCATATTAAACCATGTTAAACCTTATTGCACCATGTTAAACCATATCAAACCATGTTAAAACCATATTGAACCATGCTAAACCATATTGAACAATTTTAAACCATATTGAGCCATTTTAAACCATATTGAACCATGCTAAACCATATTGAACCATGCTAAACCATATTAAACCATGTTAAACCATATTGAACCATGTTAAACCATATGAAGCCATGTTAAACCATATTGAACCATATGAAACCATGTTAAACCATATTAAACCATATTGAACCATATTAAACCATGTTAAACTATATTAAACCATGTTAAACCATTTTGGACCATGTTAAACCATATTATAATGTTTTAATTACTATAAATGGCTGACCTCTTCCGCACTTCGTCCGCGACGGGCACCTTTTTTCGTCCAGGCCGATCTGGGAGCCCAGCACCGCGCTAGTAACCTGGCGGGACGTCAACGATGGCGGGATGGCCTGGTTTATTACCTTCTGGAAAATCATTGGCAAATCCTATTTTAATGGGAAAACCATAGGAAAACAATAGGAAATGGAGGTTTTATATGGTTTACTATGGTTTAATATGGTTAGATAGGGATGATAATGGGATATTAATGGGAATACTTTGATAATGACCAACAGCCTGGTTTATACCCCCAATATCTATGGTATACTACTATTAAATCCCCATATATGAATGGTAATATCCATCATTTAATATCCTATTACCCAGTGTTTAATCACCAGCATTAAACTAACATAGCTATTGAAAATGGCCATTGATAGTTGATTTACCTATTCCAAACATTTCCAAACGGTGATTTTCCGTAGTTATGTTAGTATACTTTGCGGTATAGATCTGATTTCTAGTTCACGGGGGTTATACACCAACATATGACGGCCAATGTATCAAAGATTGGCCATGTTCTTCCATGCTTCTTGCCATGCGGAAATGTTTTTTCAGCCGCCCTAGGCGACGGAACATTACATTGTTCCTCCCGAGACTTTGGCCGGGAAAGTCCCATATGTGCATCAGACATGAAGGAACCTGGGTCCGGGTCCCCAAGGGAAGTTGCGGTTGCAGGTTCTTGTTAGCGCGGCGAGTCGTTGTGGTGATTTTGATGGATCTTGGATGAGTGTGTTTGGACGTGGGGTGTTGCCGCATTACATAGTGTTACCAATGTAATGGCGGGAATAACGGTGATAACCCATTGCAATTTGAGGTAGTCTATACTACAAACCGGCTCTTGAGAACATGCGAAGATTATGAACTCTTTCAGATCTGGAACCTTGATGACACCGTTCTGTCAAGTGCTTCAAGAATGAACTGTGTCATTTTTTCGGGATTCTAATGACTTACTGATTTTTGGTGATATGACTCATGTTTCGAGGCTCTTCACCAAGGTTTTTCACTTGTTTGGGATTCGAATGATATGCACGTGCTTCTTGGATGCCCATTTTGTTGCCATTCTATGGCTGTGGGTTTAAACTTGACACCAGGAAAATGGATACCCTCTGGTAAACAGCCACATAACTATGGAAAATCACCATTTTTGATGGCTAAATCAACTATAAATGGTAATTTTCAATAGCTATGTTAGTTTGTTAATGAGTTGATGACGAAAGAAACAAATCTGCGGAAGCTTGGAATTTGATGTTGGCCCCCAGATTGGAATCCATTGCTGTGCAGGTTAGCCATTAGGTCATTGTTGTTGCTTGGGTATTTCAGGATCAGATGGGTTTGTCATTCATCCACTGCAAGTTCCACTCTTACCAAGCTCTGGAATAGTCAGCTCAGATCTTCCATTTTGTGCATTATATTGTTGTCCATGCATCCCTGGGGACCAGCACCAAACCATGTATGCAGGAATATGTACTACCTATAGAGATAACGGCAAAAAAAAATAAACATTTTACTGCGAGTGATCCCCACCGTGACAAATTATTTTGTCATAGTTTCTGACATCTCATTTGGAAGCATATATGGTATATATTTTCTGACATCCTATTCTGGCATTCTATCTGGCATCCTTTCTGGCATCTATTCGGACATTTTCTCTGGCATTCTATAGGCATTCTTTCTGATATTCCATCTGGCATCTATTCTGACATTCTTTCTGGCATCTATCGTTGCAACTCTGATAAAATCTGGAGACCCTCACCTGGCAGGTGGGCAACTTCAATTCTTTTGTTTATTTTTATTGTTGTTTTTTTCCCATGGTTTTCCTAATTTCCGGATTTCCACCCATGTTTCTATCGTGTTTTTTGGGGGGCGGGTTGACGCCGAGGTTCCTGGAAAAAAGGATTGCGCCGCCGCCGCCTTCGGGGTCACCCAAGATGTTGTTGAAAGAAGGGTCCTGTGACTTGGAGAAAAACATCCCAGTGGCGCACGGCATTCCAGGTAGTAATTGATTGTTGTTCTGCAGATACAAAGGGTAAAACACCCGAAAGATATTATATATATATAATGCATCACTTTTAGTAAGTTCACAGTCAACAAGCACACGGTACATTTTTTGTTTATAGCATGTTTTTGTGGATATAAATATTTTTCCCAGAGGGTGATTTTTCAGGTTAAACTACTTAAAGATCGCATGAAACCCTACGACATGTGGCGATTGAGTGAAGGGAGGCGCTGAAGATTAGTTGGTAGTTTAGTGGGGCTTCCGAATATCGCCAGCTGAAATCAATCAACTAGTGGTTTTAGTAATATGGTAAACCCGATCATAACTATCCCTAGCCATGCATGGTTAGTAAAAATAATTCCCTTATGGTCGGTTTATCACATTTCTGACTTCCGGCCACCTTCAAGGAGAGCCTACCAGCCTTTCTTGTTCTGGAATTGAATGGAGCTGTATGCGTCGTTTAACAGCCATTGATCCTAATCATACAAGTGATACAAGTGACAGGTGAGTGTTGAAAACTCACGGCTCAGATGTTTCATGTGGAGGATGACAGCCAGACTGCTTTCATGTGGATAAAAGCTGAGGGAACCGCGAAGGTAAAGGATTGAAAATTACAATTACCAATTTTGTCGGCCCATTTATTTTTGGTGGAATTTCCAGCTATCCTATAAGGTACAAGGTAAATGATTCACAAACTGACGTATGTCCAGTATCAGGGGTGATTTTGTTCATGCATCAGAAGCAGATGTGGCATATGAACCGTTCAAACAGATCAACTTATCACGTTACACAGCATGGTTTCTCTGAGTTTCTTTGAGAATAGATGGTACCCTCAAGAGTTGATGACCCATTGACGAACCATTGTTTCCCATTCTTTCCAATGGTACCCTCAATGGTTTCCCATTGTTTCCCACCAAACTCTGGCCCTTCTGTGGCTACGGCGCCGAGTCGACGGCGTCGCGGCGTCCTCCGCTTCGCTTCCTGTACCGGGCAGCAGCAGCGGCGGCCTCCGGAAGAAGAAGAGCCGCTCACTAAAAAGCCCTGTGGGTGAAACGCGTGCCTTGGTGGCGGAATGAGGAGAAGGATCCAGGAATGGTACCGTTCTTCGTAGCTTCTGGGAAACATACAAAAAAACCATTATCCCGGCAAGAGGCCCCAAACAGTGTGCAGTTAGGATTCTAAAGGGAAAGGCGGAAAGGACCTAAAAGCATCAGTGGCTGCAAGCTAGCAGGACAAGAGCGACCCTAGTAGTGAAAAGAAGAGATACCAGGTAAGATTCTGCAAGTTCCCTTTGCAAAGATCTCTGTAGAAGATCCTGCGCAATATCTCCTTGACAGGTTCTTTGTAGAAGCTGCTGTGCAAGATCCCCGTGTAAGGCTATCTAGACAAGGTGTCTAGAGGAGATCTCCACAGAAGATCGTTGTAAGGGATCTCAAAGTAAGATCTCTATATATAAGAGGTCTCTTGGCACGGATCTCTATAGCAATGGCTCTGTGCAAGATCTCTTTATAAAACCTTTGTACAAGTTCTCTAGAACAGTGCTCTCTATAGGAGCTCTGTTGGTGTAAGAGACCTCTTGCAGATCCCTGCGGAAGATCTCCATGAGAGGTCTCTTAGCAGCTTAGCACGATCTCTGTAGAAGCTCCCTAGGGTCTCTTGGCGGCATGTCTGTATGAGCAGTCGAGATGCACATGGACATTTCACAAGAGCCATTTTGTTTGGAAAGTTGCAGGGAAAAGGCCGGACACGAATCCCGGGGCCAGCGTTTTGTGCGAGCCTGCGCCGTCGAAATGCACATGGACATTTCACAAAAACATCCCTGTGTATATTTCCACTATGAAATGGCTTGACCCATGTTCCATTCCAAGGGCATTTTTGCAAAACGGAGGCATTTTGTAAGGTTTTTTTCTGGTCATTTTGTAAAAAGCGTGTTTTTTTTGGAAAAAAGATTGCGGGGTTTCCCGGGGAAAGTTGGACATGTACAAGTAAGACATATTTCCAAAGCAACCATTCTATAAGACACAAGCTTATAAGATGATTGGGTTTGGGGCCTGGAAATAAACTTGGGGCATGCATTTTGTAAGGCGCCAATTTTTGTTTTTTCTTGGGTTCACCGGTGTTTGCTGGGGAATCACACCAAGCCTCCTGCCCAACCCATTTTATAAACTCCAAACCATGGATCTTTGTAAGGTTAACTGCTGGGTCCCTTACAAAATGGTTGCCCTGATGTCACGTGGTAGATGTGCAGGGGGATACAAAAGCGATTTTGTGTGGAAAATTAAAGGGAATAGGCCGGACACGGATGATACCACCTCGATTGAACACCGGGCCTTAACTCTGACCGTAAGAACCCCTCAGTGTGGCCACACTGCTTGGGGAATGACAAATTATTTGCAATAGGTAAATCAACTGTAAATGAACCATTTTCCATAGCTATGTTGGTTTACCGGAGTAACACCATGTGAAACAAATTCTACACAGGAGATACCCCAGCCCAAATTGTTTGAGGGTTCTTTGGTAGGGGGTTTGCGGCTCGTTACTTGTCGCGGGTCTCTAATCGACTCGCGCCGTGCCTATAGCGATTGCTGTCGTTTTGAAGGTGTGAAATGTCATTTCGCTTCGCAGGCGTGGGACCTCGTGGCACTCAGGCGTGAAGTGTTGCGTGGTTCTATAACCGCGTCGTCACCGTGCCTATTGCGATTGCTGCAAAACGTGACGTTTTGAAGATGTAAAATGGCATTTCACGTGGCAGATGTCGCACTTCGTGGCACTTAGTAGTGAAAAAACAATTGCGCGACACCCAATTCATACCCCTCGCTGTCCTTTGCTTCCGGGAAGTCAAAAAAACTGGCTGGCATTTTTTTTTTTTTTGCTTCTAGCCTTCTAGAAGACACTATTGGAAATCAAAATATTTTAGGCTGTCTGCTAACTGTTTTGGCTGGCAGCCAGGTTTTCGCACTTCTTGACAATGGCTGGTAGCCAATTTTTTGGCTGCCAGTATTGGAAATGCAGCTTAGTAGTTGGAATTTGCTAAATATCATATCACCTTATTGCATGTTAGTTTTCAAACAACCAGATGCATTTGTAACAATTGTAATTACCAGTCAGCTACTAGCCATTGGATATCAAAGTTTGGTCATAGGTTTGGGATAGGATTGTGTGCTCAACCGAACTAGGCAAGTTCAGTTTTTCATTTATGCATCCAAAACTGTAGTTTTCTGTGGTCAATGGGTGGGAATTGATTATTTGGATTGGTTCATAACCCCATATGCAACCCGGTTAGTAGATCCCCTGATCGGGTTTCCCATTGTAAATAGCGTATATATATATATATATATATGTATATTTATTTTTACGGTACGAACAGCATGTATAAGAAGTTGAAATCCCATCACCACTTCACCTGGAAGCTGCCCGCTGCAGGTAATGTTGGGTCTGGTGGTGTTGCTTCTGGCAGCGACGGCAACGAAAAAATTGAAAAACCGCTTCGGAAAGTGAGTTGCTCGGAGCGTCAGTTGCCGCACTGTTCCCTTAAAGATTCACATCTAAAATTTATGTAGGGCCTTGCAAAATTTGTAAGCTGGTCTATTTCCCGAACCACTTAGATCTGCAGTTTGCCCTCTGGTCATTTAATCGAACTACTTATGTATCATCACCACTTTGTAGTGGGTAATTCATCTATAAATGCGCCATCTATATCATTCTATACCATAGCGGCGCACTGTTAGTTGAAGGTGTGTTAATCCAGCACTGACCAAGCCCATTCTGGGTGCCCGAAATTTCCACTGTTGTTGCGAGTTTGTGGTTCCATATGTAAACAATTGTATATATATATGTGTGTGTGTTTGGTTTATGGGGACTTAAGGGATAGATTATTTAATAATTCCATCCCCCGTTCATATATTATAAACTCCCCCAAGAACCGATAAACAAGTAGGGGATGAAATCATATATTTGGGACCATAGAATGGGGTGTTTAGTGTGAACGGGGGATGGGATTATATGTGTCACGGTAAAAAGAGCTTGTATAGTGTTATGGGAATGTGAAATGAATTTCATGAATGATCGCGAAGATTCAAACAATTTTCCCAGAACTGCAGGGCATCCTCTTGGTTCAATGCACTTTGCTGATGAGGCAATGTTGGGAATTTCCCGCTTTGGTTGATTTTTTTTTTGCGACACAGTCATCGTTAAACCATGGGATATGATCTTCCAATGCTATCAAGACTTTCAGCCTCAGACAGTGCCCACAAAGATTTTCAATAGCCAATTATGGCTGCAAACATTTACTTTTCACCATTGGTGCGCCTTGGCACGCGGAAATTAGATCTTTGGTGCCCTTCCGGCCTGTAGTTAGACTCTTAGTTACCTGCCACTATACTAACAACATGTAGAAAATCAAACTTTTTAAATAGGTTGATCATTGAACATCATTGAACTAGATGGTCATCTCTGCCATAGCCGTGCTAGTTTACCAGAGGGTAAGGCAAGATGGTGACAGAAAACTCCTAGGTGTGTCCCAAACGGTGCCAGCCATGCCGCCAGTGTGCCTGGGCTGGGTCTTTGAAACCAGCAAAACTTGTGATTTAACTAACAGGAATGCGGATTTAAACAACAGAAATATACAATTATACATGCATAGTGATTTCACCAGGGACAGCTGGGATTTAACCGACATAAATAGCGATCGAACCAGGGCAGATGTGGATTTAACCGCGATTAAATGTGGACTTCACCACCCAAAACCTGGGGTTTGACCACCGCAGTAGTGGGTTTTCTGAAGAGCCTGAAACAGGTATCGACTTAGATGATGACCTCACTTAGTGGCTGGTTTGCTTTGTGTCAAATTGAATCAATCCGCCGCGTTGCCAAGTTAAACACAGCTGCAAGATTTACAGATTGCTTGTCATCCCAGGACTCGCAACTGCACAATAAGCCAATAAGTTTCGTGTGTGATTGGTATGCATGTATATACCCTAAGGGTCCAGAACTATTGTTAAAATAGTCTCCGGGAAACAACTATTAAAGTGCATCGGCGATGGTTTAGGGTCATTGGATATACATGAATATGCATGGGTATTCATAGTTCATCATGGATCCACACTGGCCCAGCCCATCTGAACTAATCAAGAGGCATGGACACCTTCGGTGAGGAATTGGTCATGAAATTCACGAATGTTCCTCTTGAATTGGGAGTAAGTGACATTATCGAAAGGAATAAGACAATTAAAAATCTGCTATTTTCATCTCAACCAATCTGAATCAATCGCGTTATATTGACACCTTCAAAGATGGAATCTGTCATGGTAATCATGAACGCGTTCCTCTTGATTTGGGAGCCAGTGAACGGAAGGAATGAGATTGCCGATCGGTAGACAGGAATGAGATAGCAAATAAATGAACTGTGATGTGGGCCGACACATAGCGTGAAAAACAACAAGAAACAGCATGAAAAAAACGTGATCAACCATTTCAGACCGTGGAAGACCATTTCTTTGCGTGAAAGACATAGGCCCTAAAATGGCCTGAAGCACTGTGAACCACTGTCCATTTTGGAATGGCTTGCTGTAACCCTTAAGACACATTAAGACATGATGTTTCTCATGTGACCAGCTGGATGCAAAACAACCGTTCTTAAGGAATGAGGATACAAAAGAACCGATGTCTATATCCATTTTTTGATCTTTTGAGGGGGATCAGGTTGGATATCACCAGGTTCAATGTCGAAAGAGTTGAATGTCCGCCCACGTGCATGATATCGAAGTTTGCTAGGAAACATGTGCTGCTCTTTTTGTGTGCAGTTTCTGTGCCTGGGATGTCGTTTTTTTTTTCGAGATTCTGAATGGGAGCTCAGCGTGATTAGGCATGATTGCCATAGACTATTGGGAAATTGGTGGGTATAGACTTTACGTGTAAGACCATTTTTTAAATAGCCTTTAGATCCTCAGGGTATATATATATATACACATTTAGTTACATTTTTGTTTTTATCCAAAAATATGCAACATATTCCAATACATATATATATATATGCAAAAAATATACATAGGGATTTGTATCAATACAATTCTATAAAGTTTATATTTATATACATTTATGTGTGCGTCTTTTTAGCAGGGGGAACTAAACCATTTGGCCACCACTGCATCCCACAGTGGGTGGCAGTGCTTGAGGACTGCGAACTCCTCGCTTTCCTCGGACGATCGTTCGGCAATGATCACCTATGAGCCCCGGACTTGCTGGGCACAAAAGAGTGCCTTGGCGGAGGCAAATTCCGGAGAAGAGGGAATATTTCATGGATATATCATGGGATAATGGAATAATAAATTCAAGTTAGGATTAATAAGCCCCGTAATTAACCATACCCGGCTCTCCCCCAATTTTAGGGGCAATACGTCAATTAGGTAATGTCTTCTTCCCCCAACAATGGGTGCCTCCCCCAAGTGAATCATAACCGTCCGGAACCTCCAGGTTTGGTATAAACTAGGATTCCTGATGGTCCGTCTAACCAAAAAAGAAACGCGCTTTTCAAAGAAATATATATATATATATAAATACATATTTGTATGTAAATATATATATATATATATTATATAGATAATTATTCATATATATAAATATATATATATATATATATATTTATTTAATGCCACAAAGGGTACCCCATGAGTGGTGCCAGAAAAAAGTGTGCGCCCCGCAAAAAGAAAGACAACCTCCGCCCTTTGCATTGTTTTTTTCTTTTTCCCCTTTGTTTCCTTTTTCTTGTCATCAACGAGGGATGTTGTTTTATTCGGGGTGGTATTGAATTTTAGGGGTGGCTATTGAACCGGTCTTGCCACACATTGAGTATAAGTCTATTAGTGGCCTAGTGGATATTAATGGAGAATAACCTATATTTACTTGTCGCGTACTGTGTTACCCTCCGGTAATTTAACATAGCTTTTGAACATTGCCATTAAATTTATAGTTGATTTACCCATTAATAATGGTGATTTTCTATAGCTACGTTAGTTTACCAGAGGGTACATTCTTTGAATGGAAAATCATCATTTTCTAGAGGTCATCGAACTATAGGGCTCCTTTGCCATAGCTATGTGACAAATCACGGGGCATTTCTCCTGCTCACCATGCCACTTGACAGCCGGTCCAACAAATGGTGACTACAAGGTGGGTGCTCCAGTTCGATAGCTAAGTCAGTTTAAGTTGGTTTATCATTCCGATTGGTAGGTTTTTTTGGGAGATATATCCATGAATGTTTTTCCGACTGTTTTTCCAACCAACAAACACAACTTGCGGTGCACCAGCTTGTATGTCAAGTTTTCGAATTATATGGAATTACGGTCATTCTGCGCAGGACCAGCCCATTCTTAGTTGAATGACGATTGATGAGGGTTGCTCCAGAAATGCTGGTTTCGATATGGGACACCAATGGCATTTGTAACAATGAGACTAAATATAAATATTGTATATATATATATATATCTATGTATATATTGTGGCTGGTTCTATCAGGAACTAGACCCCGCCCTTTGGACTGTTGATGTGGCGTGTTGTTGGGTATACACATACCCCCTTGACATCTTCAAAAATACCCCTTGGCATCTCCAAAAATACCCCTTGATATCTTGCGAAAATACCCTTTGACATCTCCAAAAGACCATTTGAAATATTACAAACATACCACTTCCCATCTCCACTTAAACACCCCTTGAAGGCCTCCAAAAAAACCCTTCACATCTCCAGATATACCTCACATGTCCAAAAAGTTCTTCAAGGTTGGGGCATTACCCAGGAAGAGTACGATGGGGTATTAAACCGTTGGTTAAATGGATAGTTTCGCCTTGGTGATGGTGTTTTTATACCTTACTGGAAGGGTTACTTTTTCCCAACTGGAAGGGATATGTTTACCCGAAGGGTTAAGGGTTATTTTTACCACAATGGAAGGATTCCTGTATTTATACTCCAATGGAACGGTTCCCCAAGTATGTGGCAAACATTTTGGAACCTGGGACCCGCGGATGTTGACCAGGTTCAATATTGTTCCATCCCTTCTTATTTGGGTTTTGCCCAAACCCATTTATGACACTTCTATAAGTCTGTATGCAAACAATGGTTGAATGTTTGTTTCACTGAATGCCTTCCGTGGGAATACGGTGAGTTTTGGGCTGATTCCCAACACAGTTTGTAAGTGCTCTTCAGCAATGGATTTAAACAAAATGGCTGAGAAAGCCAAGGCTAGCCGTGAACCATTAACGCAAGAAGTATTCAACCCTTCTGTTCCTTTCAAAACACTCGCAAGTTGGATTGCCAGGTTGGGTCGCCGCTAAATAACCCAAGTGTGATGCTTAAACCCCTGTTGTTTGAGTCCCTTATATGTGTTGCTGATGCTTATTCCAGGAAAAAAAACACACCTGAGTTCCAGCCTTAAAAACACCATCCAATTTTTGCAGGTCGACTCGGACGGCGTGGGAGCACAAGCATTAATGCTATCAACCCCTTGAATGGAACTGCTAGCAACACCTTGCACGGACTGAAGGGGTTGGATGGTTTTGGGACTCGGAGTTACTTCATGTTTTTTTTGGGGGGAGGTTAACTACTAGTGGGCGCATCCTATTTCGCAAGTCGGTTATGTCCCTGTTTTTGCTCAGGGATCAGCAGGATTTATCGTCTTGTACTTGGGGCGGCAAACTTACTTGGCAACTGGGATGCATGCACATCCAAGTACCGCGCGAATAAAGACGAAACAGCCAAAAGGGTTGGGAGGTGAACAATTTCATACCCAGTTGATTGGTGGTTTCTGTTATCAAAAGATTTGGGAGTATTTGGGCTGAAACCACGAACTAACTAGTACTTCATTTGTTTGACATTTCACGTTTGCTTTTTCTTTTCACATGGTGAATAAGTGTTTGTTCTTGCTTTTATGTTTACCAATTGGAACTTCACCCAATGCATGTTTTCGGGGTCATTTTTCTACGAAAACTATGGGTCCATGTGACTTCGCCCGGACAGGAGCCGATTCAGAAGGCAGGACGGTGGAGTCGATGCTCAAGAGTCAGCGGGGTGCTAGGACGCTTGGCCAAACAAACATCGGGCACAAATCATTTGTTCAAAACAACAGTGCTAGAATAATATGTAATGTATATCCACATATATATATAAATGCAAGATAGATAGATAGATAGATAGATAGATAAGATTAGATTAGATTAGATTAAATAAGATAAGATGAGATGAGATAGGATAGGTAGATAGATAGATAGATAGGTAGACAGATAGATAGGTAGATAGATAAATAGATAGATGGATAGACAGACAGACAGACAGACAGACAGATAGATAGATAGATATACACAAATACATATTATATAAGTATGTGTGCGTGTCGGTTCCTGGAATGCTTATGAGATTTTTTCTTGTGCACATAGTGCACATAATTACATACATATACAGATATTTTTACACACACACACGTGTCTAGGCAGACACACCTGCAATACCCGTAGATATGCATACACGGTAGCACGTGAAAATCAAGGTTCCGCATGCTGGTGAAACCTGATTGATTTCAATGACTCTGTGTCGCGTCGTAAGGGAAATCTGGCAACCCTGCTTGGCTAGGAGCAATAGATGTCCTTTTCCCATTGATTGGTTGATGAATAGAGGGGTTTGTTTATCCCTTTAAGTGAAAGGTAAATGATGATATATGGTATACCAAACTGGCCCCACTATTTTTACCAAAAGGACATTATTGCTAGGAACAGTTGAGGCAAAAACGGCGATGTTTTGGTCGCGCATCTTCAAATCATGAAATCCCATGGGCGACTTGGAGGTCCCCTTTGGGGGGAAGTGGCTAAATGATACTGTACATATGTGTCGAATTTCTACTCATACGACACACTCAGGCGTGTTCAAATTGGCAGGAAGGCCTCAGAAGTATCAGCGCCTGATCTTGAGCCATTGGAAAATCTTGTTCGAGGGAAGGTTGATCTTGGCAATGGAAAAACAGTTCCTCAAGGATTTCAAGGTGATGGCCATGCCGGTTCCCTTGATCTACCGAGCACAAAAAACCACCTGGGATGCCTTGAAGATCCCGGAAGTGTCACCGTGGGATCTTGCGGATGCTGGGGTAAATCCAATTACTACAAGGTCCGTGTTCTAGTTAGGAGTTGCTTATAACACCCATTACCAATAGATATATCATGATATATCTAGTAAAAACATCTAAAAACCATAGTTTGTCGTGAATTAGGCTTTGTAAGCAAACATTGACGGAGGCCCCCACATCCGAGCGCCAGTTCTTCCAGCGTCGTACTTCTGGATTCATGGCATGGAACTAAGTAAATCTTAGATTATAGCTTGAAAAAAAATAAGCCCGGCATTAATTTCCTGATTGATCAAGATTAGCAATTTCCCGCTTTTTGGGCAAAACAGCGATATCAAGTGGGTCGACTGATCGCGGGCTTATCATACCTTCGAATGATCGTATGATCTGTGAAGGATTCTGATCATGGCCATCCGTGGATCATTTGATGATTTCAAAAAGGGACACAAAAAGGGAACCAAAGCCTGAAATCCAGCCATGACTTGAGAAAAAAATAGAGGTCCCGCAGACTTGATTTACATAGAATTATAGAGTTCACAAAACAAGAAAAATACCAAAGAAATAAGGGATTATACTGCAAATTAAAGAGAATTATAGAGAATTATACTGCAAATTCTAGGTATCAATTTTCACCCCATTTTTTTTACTTGTAAAACATCATGCTTTCACCGGTTGATTTTCCATTTGCGGACGCTAAGGAGCCTGCAGCCCTTGAATCCCAACGGACATCTCAGAGACCCGGTGGATTTTTCCCATCGTCGGGAGGGATTGGTTGGATGGTTTGTTGGGGTCAACAACCAACATATCCATATTGACGCTTATAGCATATGATATTGGTGGTTTGGAACATTTTTTATTTTTCCATATATTGGGAATTATTAATCATCCCAACTGACTAATATTTTTCAGAGGGGTTGAAACCACCAAACAGATATGGTATGTTATAGTATATTGTCTCCATAGTGGTCATAGTAGATAGATCTATGTAGTTTTTTTTTCAACAGTTATTTAATTTTGGAATTATGGGAATTGTCTGGAACTATGGGGTATATAGGATCCACCAATTTGTTTGGGATGGAATAGGGATACCCTCTGGTAAACAAAGAGTTTGCTATTGAAAGTGGTGATTTTTAGTGGAATTACAAATTGAAAATGGTGATTTTCCATAGTTATGTTAGTTTACCAGAGAGTAAATTTAGATTGATATACCAGCACCATAGAATGAATATGGTATTGTCCAACCAAACTCATCCTCGTCAGACTTTTGGAAACCATCCCCAAAACAGCTTATAACAATTCCAAAAAGAGATAGAAGAGTTGGAGACATGGGCATGATGAACCAAAACATCATGGAACGAAACGAATAAAAAACTGGAAATCGTGTTTTTTTTTAAACTTTTGGGGCTTACAATAGTTCATTGTGATGATGTTTCACATAACTTGCCCAGATTGGCGATATGTTTTTCTTTATTTGTTTCTTTTTTTCTTTCTTTCTTTATGTTTTTCTTTATTTTTTTCTTTCTTTTTTTTCTTTCTTTCTATCTATCTATCTTTGTTTCTATCTGTCTTTCTTTCTTTCTTTCTCTCCCGCTCTCTCTTTCTCTCTCTTTCTCTCCCGCTCTCTCTCTCTCTCTCTTTCTCGTTCTCTTGTTCTCTTTCGTTCCAGGATCCTTTGTTAAAACCTAGAGACCCTCCTGACCTGGCAGGTGGGAACTAGGACTCAACTGGTCAGCAATGAACAGATTCGGGGTTGACCAGCCAAGACGTGGCTAGAAAACAAGGTTTGGAGCTGGACATGGACACAGCATGCAGGGACACCCTTCAAAGAAATATTGCCCAAAATTGTTTATATATAAATTTACATGTCACATCATGTCACATCATTTTCACCATGTAGACAAAACATATCCTTTTCCACTGGCGTTCTAAGGAAACATCTGGGATTTTGCTGGGGTTATGATCCTGAGCGTGGCACCTTGGTCGACGGATGTTCTCGACGGCTTGGCCGGATTGGTACAGCAAAGACAAAAAATTGGACCCTCCATTGATCAAACAGTATTTATTGGGAGGTTTGATTGGGAAACACATCTAAAAATACTGTAAATCACTGTTGTTCGTTTTTTAATCCATGCTTTGCAGTATTTATAGATGTGTTCCCCAATCAAACCTCCATTTCTAGAGGATTTTTCATTGCCACGTTTGTGGCTAGCGGAGGGTAGATCTGTAATATTTACTGTATGTAATGTGTGTTTGTTCCCCCCTGCGTTACTGAAGAAAGACACTACTGCCCCACATTGATGTGTAGGTTGTTAGGTCCTTCCGCGACCCGGCTGGCTGCGAAGGATAGAGAGTTGAACCCCCTACTGTACACTCTGAGAACGTTTTTTTTTGGCCAGGTGTACTACCCTGTCATTCCTAGGATTCTGTGTGAAATTGTGTCACATTTGTGGGAATATGAAAAACAGACATGTATCACTTTAAAATCGGTTTGTATGAAAATAGGGTACCCCCACGTCCCATGGTTTATCACAATTTCCCCATTAAAATTGCCAATTCATGGGGTATCACGAGTTTCGGAAAATGCGAGGCTTGGACGTTGCCAAATGGCAACCACATGTTGGGCTCCGCTTGGATGTGTCTCAAGTTCTCAGGAAAATGATGTTATATAAGTTATATACATATCAGTATCCCGTTACCCTTTGGTAAACGTTAACGAAAAACTATGGAACGATCCACCATTTTCTAGCTGGGTAAATCCACTATTTCAATGACCATTTTTCAAGAGCAAACTGTTAGTTTACAGGTATGTAACACACATTTAGATATACCTCCTCCGGTGTCAACATGACGCGCTGCAGGGAAACCCCCGAAGCCAGCTAGCGGTTTCTAGCTGGGAAAACATCTAATATAGGTATATAACACACATTACTTACATTTTTTGTTGAGTTTGTAGACACTCCATATATAAAACTGCAATATGACTGGAAATGGCAAAGTGTAAATGCAATACAGCTGGAGATGGCGAGGAAAAACACATAAACGTGTATATATAATATATACATAGTGTATATTATATATATATATACATGTGTGTGTGTATTTTGTATATATATATATATATATATATGTGCCCTGCTATATTAGTAGGGGTGAGCTTGGCAGTGGAAATCATCATCTACAAAGGGGTGAATTACCTTGCAAGGGGGTCTTACCTCATAAGTTTGGCTTTGGAACCCCATTGAATAACTACAGAATACTATAGACATGTCAAGCATAAACGATAGTTATATCAGATCAGAAACCAAATTCGCTAATTTTCCTTGCGCACCTGGTATCTCTTGGTATTACTCTCTCACAAGGTGCATATCCCTAGGACTTGGTGCTGATTCCCTTGCTCTTTGTGCAGCCGCGGCTATATGAGCTCTTCCCGTCCTTGATGCTTGGATGAAGCCGCATGACGCGGAGCTGTTGAATCTGGCTACTCGGGGTATACGTTGCGACTGTTATGTGTTTAGCCTGTTTGACTATTGATGATATCTACTTGAGCTATGCATCGAAAATCTTGGCCAGAACCACTGATAGCAACATTTCATAGTTCATTCTTCAATGTGAGATATTTTACTCATATATCTTAAAGTTTTCAAATTTTGGAAAGATTATAGGTGGCCGGGACAACCTTGAATTTTGGAAACTCCCGCCCGGCTGAACGAGCTGCGGTTTGCCTGGCAAGGTCTTCACAATGGTTAGTTGTTGGTGAATAATTTTCATAGTGATAAATATGGTTAAACAACGGTCAATGATAATGATAATGTTCATAATGATAATTAATGTTCTTAATGATAATTATGGTTAGTTGTTGTTTCATAGTGAGATGGCTCGTTTTATCAAAGGAAATCTACTTAATTAGCGAACTTCCGAGTTGTGGACGCATTCGTCCAAGGTCTGTGGGCTATTGATTTCTTGGTTCGGCTTGGTGCTGATATACTTTGAAATTCAACACATTTAGGGTATATTTTGCAACGTTGATCTGAAAAAAACACAAAAATATGTGTGATGTTTATTCTTATTTTTATCTCCAGAGTATCCAGGATTGTTCACGTCAACTAGATTTGACATGTTTAACACCATCTTCCTCCGGAATACTCTCCACTTGGACGGGAACTTTTGTAGATGTATATACCCTCCAGTAAATTAACATCGACTCCGACCCTGCCAGATAGGGGTTGAAAGACTAGTTTCCACCATAAATTGGTAATTTTGAGGGTCTACGTTAATTTACCTGGGGGTATAATGTACAGATATCAGTACCATTCATTTTGAGATATAGCAGGCAAACAAATACACATTGTTTTTTGCTTCATGAAATGGCAATGAAATGTAGTGATGCCATTCAAATATTTACAAACAAATGTTTTGGTGCATCACTACATTTAAATCAAATGATTGCACCAATGTGTTTGCGTCCATACATTATTTGAATGTTATTTATTGGTGCCATATTTCAAAAACAAGCACATGATGGAAATCTGTCTGGTCTGTTTTTTCCAAACGCATCTGGTTGGTGGTTTGGAACATTTTCCATCATTTTTCATATATTGGGAATGTCATCATCATTAACCACTATTGAGCATTATTAACCATATATTAAAAATGTCATAGCCCCAACTGACGAAGTCCATCATTTTTCAGAGGAACTAAATAGGTCAACCACCAGACATCGACTGCTTCTCCAGTGAACTGGATCATTTTGTCGAGCGCTTCTTTGGTAAAAGTATGTGGTTTATAATGCTTAATGCTATGGTTAATAGTGGTTAAATATGGTGAATAGTGGTTAATAGTAGTTAATGATTGTTAATCATTGGTATATCATATTATCAATGGCCATCGAAGAGAAAAATGGAGGTACTTGTACGTATACCATATATAAGGCCTATGTAAGGGGACATATCCCCAAAATATGGCGGCCTTAACAATGCCAAACACATGTTAATTGGATGAACTTTGCTACATTGCTCAACCTACTAAATCACTATGCTGCTCAAAGAACTCACCCAAATGGACACACGTCTTAAATTTGAAAAGGTAAAACCACCGCGTTCATTAATTTTCACAGATATGGGGTTTTGTTTGATATTGGGTACCCCATGTCATGTACAGCAATGCCCCCTGAAATTTGACGGTTGGAACTCAAGGCCTTGCCATGAAGTGGTGATATTTTTTGGGCAGATCCAAACATCATATCAAGTCGCTTGTACCCCCCATTACAACCCATGTCACCATGATATCCCCAGGAAATCCTAACCATATCCCCATTACAACCCATGTCACCATGATATCCCCAGGAAACCCTAACGATATCCTGATATACCACTACATCACCATATTAATTCGTAAAGCCCAGGGCCATCGAGTCCAAAATGGCTGACGCTTGGTAGAACAGTTCAAACGCCAGGAGGTCTAAACAAGTTCGGGGCGAAGCTTTGATGACCGTGAACCACCATTACTTGCCATTGTTTTTTTCCCGGACTGACTACACAATGTTCCTACCAGTATTTACCAATTGTTTTTTTTACCAATTTCAACGAGCATTTACTTGCATCAACCATTCTTTGCCAGTATGGCTCATGGATTTAAGCATACAAAGCTCTTGGGAATTTACCATCAATAAGTTGGGATAGGAAAAAAAGTTGGTTTAACTTTAACGGTTTAACTAAGAACAATTGGTGGTTCCATCAGACATAATGGGTAATGTCGGGTGAAACTGACTGGGTGGATAGTCTAGTACAACCTAATCTTTTGCCATGAATGTGTTGCAGAATGTATACAGTATCTATATTGGCCAGTCATTGTTTGAAGGGTATCTAAAATTGGCCAAAGCCGTACGTTCTTTGGGGAAACAGACTGGTGAATGGAAAGCAAGTGATACTTGAGAATATGGATCTGATTCGTCTCCTCATGAATGGTTTCAGGTTATATCCTTCCAAAAGCAGTGGTTTTCCAAATCAACGCAGCCAAAGTGATACAAGTGCAGAGGGTTGGCCTACAGTATTTACCTCTTTTTTTTTGTTGTTTTCGGCATGTTCAACTTATATACACACACCACACCCGCACATATATATATATATATATATATATATATGGTTATATATGTAGCTACATATATGTGTGTGTGTAAATGTATGCATATATATATACACTTATATACTTATGTTATATGTATACACCTAGAAACACGCATGCATCCATCCATACCTACCTACTTATTTGCATACATACATACAAACATGCATAAACACCCACGTACATACATGCGTACATGCATTCATCCATTCATACTAACACACATAAGTATACAAGTGTATACATGTACTTACATCTTACATTTTACATATAGGTAAAGATGCATGCGGTGATACGTGATGATGTTTTCTGAAGCTACTCATCACCGTCGCGCAACCATGTATCAGCGCGGCAGCTCCAACAATAGTGGAAACATATCCATCACTCAGAAATGTTGATGGTTTCATACGGCAGGTAGCCTCTAAACATACCAAAAACTATGAAGGATCACCATCTTTAATAGGTAAATCAACTATTTCTATGGGCCATGATTCAATAGCTATGTTCGTCATAACCAGAGGGTAGTATATTAATATCCCATTATCATCGATATTAAACCATACTAAACCATATTAAACCATGTTAAACCACAGGTATTTGAAGGTTCACATGTCCAGCAACAAAATGGTCAGGTTTGCTATTGGCTCCTGGATTTTGCCCTGAGCTTCTTTACAGGCCGGGCAGCCTCACCCTCCGAGGTTCCTGGGGCGCCTAAAAAAAGGATGAACTACCCTCTGGCGCGTGCTTTTGGATGGTGGATGACTGGAAGACCCATAGGAAAACCATAGGAAAATGGAGGTTTACCCTCTGGTTATGTCAAAATAGCTATTGAAAATGGCCATAGAAATAGTGGATCTAAGCATAAAAATGCTGGATCTTTCCAGTTCGTTATGTGGCTGTTTACCAGGCCGGGTATCTGATGAAAAGCGGAGAAAACCACGTGGAAATCCATGATGGCAAAATGCCGACAGGATGGGAAAATGATCATATTCTGGTTGTTGGTTTGGATCATTTTTTCCCGAATGCGTAGCAAGGGTTCCCGTTTCACTCTGGGGGTCTGGGGGTTGAGGGTGTGTTCGCTCGACGTTGCGTTCGCGAGCGCAACCGTCCGCAACCGTCCGC
>Ga0126342_10000065_pt1 | contig 60630 bp, 54 predicted proteins | sample Cyp1metagenome_FD_92528 | JGI IMG/M metagenome (GOLD analysis project Ga0126342, IMG submission 92528) | Coral microbial communities from Lord Howe Island, Old Settlement Bay, Australia - Cyphastrea 1 metagenome | ecosystem: Host-associated > Invertebrates > Cnidaria > Coral ...
ATGGAAAACTTGCAGAAAACAATGGAAAATTGAAGAAAACCATGGAAAATTGAAGAAAACCATGGAACAATTGAAGAAAACTATGGAAACATTGAAGAAAACCATGGAAAAATTGAAGAAAACTATGGAAACATTGAAGAAAACCATGGAAAAATTGAAGAAAACCATGGAAAAATTGAAGAGGCACGAACCCCAAAAAAAAATCCAAAACAGTAAAAAAAAAAATACCAAAAACAATTCTGCACCCATAATTATATATACACATAAGTTTCATATTCGCAATGTAAAAACTGAGGCCTGTGTTGACTCGACGCTTCAATTTGTTGACGAATCTTTGTTTAAGCACAATCTCCCCGACATTATATACCTCCCCCATGATTGTGAACAGACTGCAGGGAGCCTTGTCAGCCAGAGTCATACGTATTTTTTTGGTTTCAAGAGAACGTAAGAGGATTGAGAATGCAAGGGGTACCGTGCCGTTCTGCGATGTGGTCAGTGAGGGCGACAAAAAGTGGCGCAAAATGGAGGATCCTGAGACTGGAGATGAGGCCCGCATTACGGAGCCTGCAGTTGTGTTTCCTGGCCGTAGGTTTGAAAGATTTCTTTGCTCAGAGGCGCAGAACGTTTAGATTATCACGGTTTAGCGATGTTCTTCCTTGTGTCACTACTTGCGTTCACATTGTTGGAAACGATCCGCATTGAACTGCGCCAGAGCAAATAAAAACAGGCCAGTTACATACTATATCAATCTATATCATTGATTATATCATATTATCTACCTTGAATGACGGATAGTGACCTTCAGGATCTGGACTGGTGCAGCTCACATGATCCCTTGTGCACGCCGGATGGCAGGGTTGGATGATGCTTTATCACCCTCAGCTGGGTTCTCGGAGTTGCAACCGGTTCTAAGGCAACATGAGCTGGAATGCTGTGTCATAAACGACATGTTCATGTGAGTCCGAACGAAACTAACACGAACTAACCTGCTTATCAAGAGCTATTAGCGGTCATGCAAGGATTGGAGAATTGCTTCGAGTCGTGGAAGAGGTCACTGAGGGATCATTTCTGTTCTTGTTCCATGAGAATGGGTTCTCCGGTCTTCCACATAAATTCTATTTGTGCTCCAAATGCGATCCTGCAGCTGACTCATTGGTGCACCTAGTCCTGGATAGACTGCCTGTTGAGATAGAATTCCACTGGTTGCATCCATGACGTACAGGTAAATAGACGAAAGAAGATGATGGTTTGACATGCATATTCTTGTTTGGTTTCTAATTTCCTCTAGCACCTGTAGCCCTGATTTGCCAGAAAAGGGTGGCGCGTATAAACTTGCAACATGCTAGCCCCGTGATATGGTTGCCTGCACTCCGAGATAAAGGAAAACAATAGAAAGCGATCATTTGGGTTCGAAGAAGTCGGCCAACTTTCAAATGGTTTGTGAACTTTGTCTCCTTACTTGCAAAATGTCCCTTTGCAACACCCAACCGACAGGAAAGGCTGGAGTAGCTGCTGAGTAGCCTATGACTCAGCGCTTTGCTTGTCAGGGTCTAGAGTGTTTTGGCAAAGATGGTCAACCATCAGTCAACTTGTAGAAGCACCCGCTCTGCTTGCTCTTTTCTTCCTTCATGTTCTAAATTCTAAAATCTCCCTATACCAAACAGATTAAATGAATCACGCATGCCTTCTTTGTTGACCGCTTTCACATCCTGAGGTTAGGAAACCTGGGCTTTTGACAAAGGCCTCAAGAGACCAGGTCTTCAGTTTTAAAGAAAAGAAGCTGTAACGGAGGCTGCTACGACTTGTGGTTTCTATTTTAGTTTGGATGGTGATATGAATAGCACAATCCCCATCTTGTTTCCCATTGTGGCCACCTACTTGTAGCTCTTGGCGTCAATGGCTTGATTTTTTCAAGATGAAGTCAGACACAGCTGGTGTTGAATATTCTTGGATCCCCAGTTAAATAATCAGCTGCATGTAGCTGTACAAAGATGCAAGATCTTGAAGTCAACACAATGAAGGGTGAGAACGAGACAAACTGAACACAGGCTGTCCAAATGGCAATGGCAAGAATCACTAGGGTTACACATGCACAACAGACAGAAAACACTGGCAGAGCTGCAGAAATGCGGAGGCTATCGAGGACAACTGAGCAATTTGCTCTATGACTTGTGGACTTGTGGGATCTTGTAGGCATCCTTTTCATACCTGTTGATGTTCAAGTCCTTGCCGCTCCGACTCATGTAGAAAGTCTTCATGTGATGCCATGGTGGCATGGCTTTCAACAAGCTGGAGATGGCTGAGCGGAATTTTGAGTTGCAGGGCTGCAATGAGAGGTCAGGCACAGGTGAGCGCAGTGAGAGGCCTGCTATGGGCTGCTTGTAGTGTACCGCTTTTTAGACCAGTGAACAGATTCTTGGCATTTCTGGGCAAAAACACCTTATAAGTCCCCTTTTTTTTTCAATGGTCAAGCTCCAAAGCGGATCTTGAGAGACTGGTGCTTGAAATTCTGCATTACAGGAAATGGCAGGGGGATGCAGGAAGGATATGTCTGCTGCATATTTCTGTTGTACTTGCCAGTTGCAGAGTGATCAGGCGCATACGTTCTTTCATACATGGCTTTGGGATTTTTGTTTGTAGCATTGGTTGGCAAGCAGATGCAAGCGGCTATGTCAGCTATGTTGCTTCAAACTTGCTACGGTTCTCTCGCAGTATAAGAAGCCGCACTCCTCGAGGCCTGCGTCCAACTTTAGGATCTTCAGGCAGCATTCTCTTGAATCACTGCTTGCGGGCTCATTTGCGCCTTGAAGAAAACTACAATGTGACTGGTCTGACTTGTGCTGCGCCAAATGTTGTGAATTCTATTGACAGCAAATGCATGCAAATGCCTACAGGCACAGGTCTAGATTATACAGGTCGCGATTCTCAGGTCTCTGGATTTGTATCTCAATAGCGGGCTCCTGACACTCTTTGCATAGCTGGCTGCTAGAGCCACTCTTCGGACACAATCTCCCGAATCATTTGTACAGCTCACATTACATAATTCATCACCATGCACAAACACGATCTGACGGACGAAAAAATACAAACGAATGCAGACTATAGATGTCTTTGGATTGCCCTGGCAAGGCTGCTAGGCTCCTGTCACATTCGTTCCAGGTTACTGCATGTCTGCCGAGCCCTTGGGGTTCGTACGAACCAAGTGACTTGTCGTAGACTGGGAGATCTGAGAGAAGCACACCTGAATAAACAGCAAAACCTGAGTTTGGCACCCATCGAATGGCAATGAACCTCCTGTTCTTCCAGCCAGGGCTTTGGTAGTACTAATGAGGTTATATGGGCGACGGCTTTTATTTGGTTAAATGGAGGGTAGTATTGGGGCGTACCCCGGTTTGCCAAAAACATCATAATTAGTCTGTAAAACGAGGTAGAAACAACCCGAGAACGAGGTAGGCATCGCACCTAAAGCATTTAGCTATTGAAAACAAGTGCAGCATTGGAGAACAAGGTCAGATCCCAAAAAACGTGACGGGACTGGAGAACGAGGTAGGAGCACCATGGAACACCCCGTTAATTGCGTTATGTACCAAATAAAGTCTGCGGCTCATATGAGGTTTGTCACAAGTCATAGACATAGGTTCAAATGGTCCAAACATGTCCAAACAAGTTTCACCTGTCAATACCTGACTCTCCATTTTGATGTTGTACCTCGACTCATGATGATGGTTGTTGGTCTGGGAGCTTGTTTGGCATTCTCCTTGATATTGCAAAGCTCTGATTGTAATGGTGTTCAGAGCCGAAAAGTCAATGCATCAAGGCATCAAGTCTATTCAAGTCTATTCAAGTCTATATGTTTAGGTCATTTAGGTCATGAAACTTCGGTCATCTTCGGTCCTTCAGAGGCAAGATCGGCAGTCCTCCCTCTCAAGCCTCCTGGCATGAGTTGGTGGACGTGTACGATGTCGATGGGACAACCAAGATCGGCAATGCGACTGCGTGGGAGGTGAGGCGGGACCAGCTAGAATTATTGAATTGGACCTGAATGGATCTGGAGTGTTGGTTCCAGCACTGAATCATGATGAAGTTCTTTGAAGATTCACCTTTGTTCCTTTGCAGGTAACAATCACAGGCTTGAATTACCCTGAATTGAATGTCTTCGATAGATTCTCTGAAGCAGTGTCAAGGGACTTAGCCAGTTCGTTTTGCATGGACGCGTTTCTTGGGTTTAACAAGGGGCTTTGCTACACTTGGTTGATACAGGGATTCTTACTTGGCAGGCATCTTGCCAGCTAGGTTGAAGTTTTCTCAAAGCTTCTGAAGGCACAGACCTCTTGCCTTTGGCACCGGACTGTATATGCAGCTTACCTGAAGAATGTTGTGTGATTTTGTGTGGTGTGGTCATTCATGGACGAGCAACAAAAGCTGCAAAAACTATATAAGACTTTAAGAATTGGAAATGTTCATTCTCTCTATTGTAGTTATACCCCGCAGCAGTTGAATTAAGTTTGCGAGCAACTTTGGTATGTGTACTGTACTGTGTACTGGCCAAAAAACGGTGTAAACTTGTTCTTTCAGAGCACGGAGGATTATTTTCGACAAATTTGGCGATTGAAAATAATGTAAACAGATTCTGTGGCCTACAAACAGATGCCTACAGCATGTTGATACCTCAGGTAATCCTCCGCTTGCCGGATGAGCGGTTTCTTCTCCAACAGCGTGCAGTATGGAAATGGCGAATGGGAGGTCTGTGGGACTTAGGACAGACAAAGCGTTGAAGCTTGCGGCAACATGATGCAACATCCAACAGCGGTCAACAGCCCCATACTGTACCAGTACACACCAGTAGCGTATCACAGTATTTACAAGTTATACGATGTTATAATATGTTGTAAGAGTCAGAATCAATCAGAAGTCTTTGCTGGAAGACCGTGGCGCAAGGAAATGATTTACTGCATGCAGGCGTAAGAGCACATGATCGGGGCTGAGGTTTGTGTGCACTGACCTGTGCATCAAAGTGTGCTGTAGGATGTTTGAGGTCTTAGAGTCTTAGGCTCCCGGAAGCGCACACAGCCCGAACATGCCAAAATGAACTCAACATGAGTCCCAAAGACATGACAAACCCTTGATGGAACCAATATAGAACTAGAATGAACTAGAATGAACTAGAGAACGCGGAGCCGCCAGAGGACTCTCCGAGACTGTGGAACTTGACGAAGATCTGTGGACAGCTGCGAATCGCGCAGTCACAGAGGACTGCTCTGGACTTTGGCCAACCATGTTTCATCTTCCACGGCCAACACAAGAGAGGAATCAGAAATAGAGTAGCGGAAGATGTTGGAACTTATCCCATGAACGAATGTTAATAATCATCTCATGTAGACTGACTAGATTATAATAAATTATAAATTATATATACACCTTCTAGTTGACTCGTTGATCTCGTTCTTTGCTTTTGTTGAAGTTACTCTAGCATCTCAAGCGCCCCAGGAGCTTGGTGAGCATGCTCCTCGCCACCACTTGCGCGAATGCTGTCGCTTGAGCGTAGGCGGCGTGGCACAGGAACCATCAGACTCCTTAGAGAACCTCTGGGCAAGGCCCCCAAGGCGTAAGTTCTTGTGACATGTGTGACATGTGTGACATGTGTGACATGCGTGACACGGGCCCGTTTGGTGAAGATTATAGTATCTTTGGTCAAGATTCATTGCTTACTGTATTGCTGGACATTGATTGGTGCAGGCCCTCCCCCTCAAACAAGTGAAGGGAAGTCATGAAAATGGAAATGTAGAAAAGTCTTGCTGGGAAAAAGTTGTTGTGAATCTAGGTAAGGACTTCACATTGTTTGAATCTACTGTCGATTAATTTTCCTGTGTTGGGCCCATGTTTGATGATGGAGAGGATCTTCCGCCAATTGCACTATTCTGTCTCTGGGTGGTTCATTACTGTACCCTTGTGCAAAATTGTTTGAGTGCTGTGTTTTACCTTAAGTGCAGTAAAAAAAGAAAATCGTTTTGGAATGTTCTTCATTCTTTGGAAGTGATGCTAAATAAGATACACAAAAAACAAGGAGTGGTGCCTTTTGAGATTAAACTTGTTTGTTGTTTGGGCAACCCCGCCAATTAATGATAATGCAATATTGTTTCTTGTTCTTGTTGTTGTTGTTGTTGTTGTTGTTGTTTGTTGTTGGTTGTTGTTGTTGTTGTTGTTCATGTTGTTGTTGTTGTTGTTGTTGTTGTTGTTGTTGTCGTTGTCGTTGTCGTTGTCGTTGTCGTTGTCGTTGTTGTTGTTGTTGTTGTTGTTGTTGTTGACTCGATACCCGGACTTCAAAATGTACAATGTCGTATTTACTTTATGAAAGTTCCTACATTTGCTGAAGCTGCTGTGATGCTATGGGGGACCATAGGACCTCCCATAAGTTTATAGAAATTGATTGGCAAGTAGGGAAGGGCAGGAAGGGTCGCTGTGTGGCTCTCACCTGTCAGGATGGAGCGGGTCGATGCCCCAAATGCAGGTGCTCGATGACGCCAATTCTTTTGTCGCTATAATATTTGTAGTGCATCTTGTGTGACCTTTAGTCTTTGCATGTTTTCCTTGAGATGGTTTGAATTTTGTGAGAATTTTGCAACCTGGGGTGAGACTACCCATGGTTGCCATATCTGAGCTTGGAAGTGTAATGCGACTTTTGACTGGATCGTCGAATGCTTCAGGTTTGCCAAGCAGATCACAATATAGTGTTTACAGCACTTGGCGAAGAACGGCTTGACTATGGTCAGCGAGATGCAGAGGTAGACTGGGGGAGTTCGTTGAGTTTGTCAGCAACACGGGTGTCACAAGAGTGAGTAAAAGGCCGCGCTGCCAAGGCCATCCAATCCCATCCAAGAATGATGTGACTTGATTCGTGAGAGCCATGAGGTGTGTGATCAGGTTGTATGGTTTCATGATAAGTCACAGATGTAGATGGCCCATGCATGTTCATATGGGACAGTATAAAAACCCGGCCTTTCATTTTTGCTTGGCTTGCCTCTTAGCACTACGTACCATGCATTACCGACCCAGAAAACGATAAAAGTAAAAAAACAAACGATAACGAGCTTATACATGTGCATGTTCATGACCCCTGAAGATGGCAAACTGCACAGGCCTCCAAAATGATAGCAAAACCATAACAAAAACTACGATAACGAAAACGTGAGCGTTTGAGCGGATACCCACCTGACCGGTTTGAGCATATCACCTTTACCTGTATGATACATAGTGACGCATTGAAAGGAATGAAAGGTATTGAATGCAAAATGAAAGGACATTAATGCAAAATGAAAGGAACATGAAAGGACATGAATGCAAAATGAGAGCAAAATTGAAAGGAACATGAACGGAAATGAATGCAAAATGAAAGGAACATGAAAAGAAATGAATGCGAAATGAAAGGACATGAATGCAACATGAAAGAAGCATTAATAAGGGAAATGAATGCAAAATGAAATGAAATGAAATGAATGCGAAATGAAAGGACATGAATGCAACACGAAAGAAACATTGAGGGAAATGATTGCAAAATGAAATGAAACGAATTCGAAATGAAAGGACATGAATGCAACATGAAAGAAACATTCATGGAAATGAACGCAAAATGAAAAACAGTGAAAGGAAATGAAAGGAGAAGATTACATTTGTTGACTTTCGACCAAGGATGCTTTCACACCCACAGAAAGCTGGAAAGTTCACATTTCTAATACAGAGAGCCCACCACCTGAAACAACGATAAGAGTACTAAAAAAACGATAACATGATTTGGGACATTGAAAATGACACGTTTTTTCTACAATCCCATATGATTATTTGTTTTGAGTCTTATGAGGACACTAGATCATGAAATGAAAGGGAATGGAGAAACTGATATTTATCAACGGCCACTGGACAGGTCGAGGCGTTGGAGTATTGGACCATGGAGGAATACAAACACCAAGCAGATACTCGCCGAAAAAGGTGTGAATTTTGGAGCAAGGAACCGATGTGGTGAATTCACAAATTATATAGGTGAGACGGTGAGACACTCCAATTCCCATGGCCGGACTAGAGATTTCCCAGAGATTTCCGTGGTTGAAGTCAAGTACGTCCGATGCCAAAAGCAATGTCAAGACTTGCATCTTGGCTGAGGAAGTGGAGCCATTTCGTTTTGCGCCATGGGTTCATGCGTTGATCCTGGGATGTTCTGAATGCTTCGGCCCAAAGACGGCAGAACTGTGAGTCAAACTTAGCAACTTCCGAGCACAACCTTTATGCCTCGTTGGGCAGTGGTGGTTGGAAAATACCTGCTGCGGCTGGGTGCGCTTTCAGTTTTATTCTAAGAAAAACAAACAACATTTAACATTATGCAATGTGTCTCTTGTTTCCTTTTTCTGGGAAGAAAATTGCTACATTTGGTTTGTAGCTCAGCTGATACGCCTTGAGTTTGAATCATTTTGAATTTATTTTTCTCACAATCTCGCACGCAGGCCAAGGAACTCACTGGGAGGAAATAAACCGGAAGTGAGAGCACTGAGCGATCCTGGCAGAAGTCTTATAGAGGAGACTGGTATGAGCCGTGATCGGGATTGAGCTTCGAATTAGGAAATTCTGTGAAGGCATCAACACAAACTGTTACACTGTTGTTTGCAGATGTTTGCAGATCCATTGAAACGAGCAGGGGCATAGTATGCGTGAAGAATATCAGAGGCCGAGGGCAAGCGTCTCTTGTCCAGTCTTCATCAGCCTCTCATGGTTTGGAAGGCTCAATGACGTCGGCAGATCGTGAGAGGTATGAGAGCGCCTATCTTCCCACTGCCCAGCAATGCCCAGCAATGCCCAGCAATGCCGGCAAAGCGCCAAATGACTACGTACAACAGACAATGTACTTGGAAGCTGGTGCAGTTGATAAAATGTGATGATAAATGTATGATAATGTATGTAATATAATATATGCACAATTGTTTGTATACTGTACGTATGTAACATGTATGCAAGTCTTTGAACTCCAAATGTCCTTGCGAATGCAGTCAATTGTGGCAATGGGTTTGCGAAGGAGTTCACGAGTCTTTGGTTTGCCTTGGCAATTTGTAGTTCCAGCATCTTGGGCACCCAAGCTGGGAAAGTCAAGTGCACATCTAGCTCCTGCAGCAAAAGCAGCTTTACAGTCTACAGAGTCTACAAAGTCGCTGCATTGAAGCAGAGCCTTTCCATGGTTTCCATGACCACTATTGATAGCCGATGTGAAATGCCAAGAAGAACAGGAACAAAAATCCTTCGCAGCGATACAGATACCCATTGAATTTCTATATTGGAAATGCTCCACCAGCAAACACGATTGTTGAATTTGTTTCGTTAATTTGGCCATGATCGCTTCCCTAACGTCAGATGGTTCTACGGACCCAAAGCACCTCCATGCCTGTTTCCCCAAGACGGCATGGATGGGTCTCACACGTAGGAGGTGGAAGCCATTCTGATTCCACTTGCATGATCCATCACTTCCACAGCCAAGTGTGGTGGAATTTATCTGTCTCTGTGTTGTTTAGACCAAATCGTATACAGAGCTGGTAGTGCACTGCAACATATATTGGTGGCATCACAGGCCATATGCGAGAAGGACAGTACGGAGCAAGAGAAAACAGTGCAGATTGCGTGGGACGTGTTTTTCAAGAGTATTAAATATGATGCATTGTCTGATGTTTCCACTTGCAACTATCGTTGAACTACACACTTTTAGAGCTGCTTAGTTTTCATAGTTTTGTGTTTGGGTATGTGTGTGTGTCTGTCTGTGTGTGTGCTTTTGACACAATCCGTGGATCCAATTATCTGGGAATACGGCCTATGATTGCAGAAGGTAGAAGCAATGGGTCAACTCGGAAGTGTGGAAACAGTACGTCTGAATTGTGGTGTAACATGGTGTAACAGGATAAGAGCGGGTTATGTTGCATGAACTAGAATTCTGTAGCTAGGACAGCGGACTTAAAAGGTTTGTCGAACCAGAAAACTATCAGACTGCAAGCTGACATAATTTAGGCTCAAATTGAAGCACTCCTCTGCCGCACGAGCACTTCTTCCGCCTTCAAAATGGGAGAAGCTCGTCGAACCCTGGGAACCCTGTGAGGCAAGACCTAAAATTTGGAGAAAACCCGGAGAGAACTCTGCCTTCCACTAAGCTTCCAACCATTTCCAACCTCTTTTGATGCCCATGGTTCTTATGAAAGTGGGATAAATCTGATTGCTTTCCATTCATTCAGCCTAGGACATATGCGTCACTGCTGAGATGTGCTACACCCACAAGCCAGAGGTAACAGTGTTCTATGAGCCAGAGACCCACACCGTATGCTCAGTCGTGAGAGACCCGAACAGCTACAAAGTAGGGTCGATTCAGTCTCTTGGCGTTCACATGAATTTGCACTGCACTGATCCAGTCGGTACATGTCGGTACTGTATTCTTTGGTGGCTTGGACAGTAGCAAGTTCCTGATCCTCCAAAGCCAAACCAAACCTCACAGGCTCTGTGGTTAGGTTTTTCAACAGCGGTAAACAGAGTTCTTGTCAAAAACAGAGTGAACCGACTGTACTTGTTATGAAAGACTCGCTGACTCAAAACAAGCCTCTTCAACTCCAGATCAGGTCATGGGCTTTGACTTTTCATCTGGAAGCACCAGCACTGAACATGCTGACCAAGTGATTCTTGGCTTCAGAGAATGTGTGAGGATTGTGAGGTGTGTTGGACTGGTTTGTAATTGCTATTTTTGATGAGTATATTACAGATTACTACAGTATTTTAATAGTTAACCATCCAGATTCGTGCCTTGCAGACATGTTTCAAATGTTCCAAGGATCAACTTCATTCAGCAAAACAGCCTGGAAGTGGAATGGATTCTTGAGACTCATGCGCACGCCGATCACCTCTCGGCAGCGCCATATATTCAGGATAAAGTGGGTGGCAAGATTGCCATTGGTGAAAACATTCGACTCGTTCAGGATATGTTTGCAGGAGTCTTCAATCTAGGCCCAGGATTCCAGAAGGATGGGTCTCAGTTTGACAAGCTCTTCGCAGACGGTGAGACCTTTCAAATTGGTGAATTGACTGCCAGCGTAATCTACACTCCAGGTCATACACCTGCATGTGTATGTTCCTTTGGTTTTGCCTTATATAATTTGTGTTGCTATGTGTTGCTGGTTTTCCAAAGTTCTGGGCTCTACACATGTCTACACTTTTCATGGATCTTGTCTGTTGTAAGTTTCTTTGCCAAGGTTCTACTTTAGGTTCCCTTTATTTTCTACAGCTTGCTCCATGGAAAATCTATGTCAAGCGTTTTGGAGGTCATTATTGTGACTATAGAGACACTGCAGAGACACTTTCGAGGCCCTTTAGAGACACTTGAGATCGCTTGAGGCTATCTCATCGGTGATGCCCTCTTCACCGGTGACACGCTCTTCATGCCTGACTACGGTACTGCACGGTGCGACTTTCCAGGTGGGTCTTCCAAGCTGCTATACGAATCCATCCAAAGGACACTGGTGGGATGCGGCTAGTGTCAGACACAGCACCACAACATAGCTGCAATAGCCCAAAGTCTTCGCTTACAAGGCTAATGTGCAGCAATGTGTAGCAACTGCTTGCATAAACTGTTCCCACAATTCTTGTTGCGTGTAAAAGGACCTTAACAGGTCAGACCAGAGGGCATCAGCAAACCTGTTTTGCATGGGGATCTCTGATAATGATTTTTGCCCCATTGTGATTTGGTCTCTGTAGCAGTCTTTCCAGGAGTTTGTTTTTCATATTCGTTCGAAGTGTTTTTACATGCATTAATGTTTGCAGGGAGCGACTTGTGTGGGCGTTCGGTTGGGAAAGCATTGCTGCTGATCAAAAGGGTTCGAGAAGGTGAGTTGGCCTAAAAAGGATTATAAAGAACGGAAGCCTGTCTAGATTCCACACATCCTCATAGACCACGTTGGTTGGTGATGTGATTTTGCAGGTCGTTACATTCTCATATTTTAGATGACTTGCATATTATTCTTTTCTCATAGGTATATTGTCACATTTAGGCATATTGGTATTAATATATTCAAGCTAGGAAAGGCCGTGACTGAGTTGCAGTTGTCAAACCAGATCCGGTGGGAGGATCATGACGCTTCCGGATGAGACACGCGTTTTTGTGGGCCATGACTACCTTCCGAAAGATGGCAGAAAAGAGTTTGCTTGGGAGACCACCATCGGAGATGAAAAGAGAAGCAACATCCACATCGGTGGTGGAAAGTCTGAGGAGGAATTCTGCCAGATGCGGGACAGTCGCGATGCGCAATTGGCCATTCCAAAGCTTATTGTTCCATCCGTCCAGGTGAACATTCGGGCTGGTCGGTTTCCAGAACCAGATGCCAACGGCCATGTAGCTTTGTCATTGCCAATCAATAAGCTGAGCAACAAAGGCATCCTAAATCCGTAAGTTCTGCGCAGAACGGTGGCGGGCCTTGTTGGGCATTGTTTCCAAATTTCGCTAACACCGGCAAGAAACTACTTGCTTTGGCTTGTCAGTCATGCCGGTCAGAAGTTTCTTTTCTTTCGACTTTCGACTTCTTGCTCAGTCAAGTCAGTTGGAAGCAAGCCTTTGGACTTTCCAATGGAAATTGTTCAGGGCAAAAGATGCCACTTGCAGATTTGTTGTGCCTTAGAGGTGTTTTGTCCAAGCTGCTTTCATCTTGGCTGATTTACACATGTATTGTTTTCTTCATTTGTTAATTTCTATTCCTATAATTTCATTATAATTTCTTTTATATAGAATATACTAACATATTAGCTAATAGAAATGGATAGAACATTACAATGAACAGATGAACAGATGAACAGATAAAGGACATCAATCCATCACAAGACTGTTAATTAATTTTGGGACTAACCCCCATTCCCTTGGTAATTAAAGATGTGTCTTCACTTCAGTTGTCCTACCCCTTGTAAGCCTTCTTTCATTGTGATGTAAATAATTAGATCACAAGATGATATTATCTACATTATATATATATATATAATTGGAAACAAGGATTATTGAAATGCCATCAGCCCAAAGTTTGTCACGGTCTTGTAGCCAGGCAAAGTTTTTTTACCAGGGAAAGTCGGCTTGTTGGATCATCTCTTAAACCTTGTGCCTAGAGAACTTGATGGGATTTCACAGCTCTCCAAGAACAGCATATTTATATCATGAACGAATGCCATTGAGCTGGCGGAACTGCCAAACTTGCCATAACTTGCCAGCCCGTTCAGCCTCAAAATGCCCCCATACGGATCATACGGGGCGATCTCTGCCCATGAGACTCACCAGACTCATAAGACTCCCTTGGGTCGCTTGGTTCCCTTGGTTGCTCTCAGCGCTGGTGCCTCTGAAAGGCTGCACCGGGGCATACCCCGACAAACAAGCAGCCATAGATGAGGTGTGCTTCAATGTGACCTGCCGTTCCTATTGCCTCCTTTGCATAAATAGCAGGTGGGAACACCTCACCCGACAAGACAGGGACAAAAACTTTGACAGCATGCAGCAATGCGGCTACGAGCAGAGAACTTGCGAAGGGGAACGCTAGCTTTGGCCCGGTGTGAACTATTGAGGCTGCCCTTGTTTTGCAGGCTCCCTCGCTCGGACTCCTTCGCAGTTCTGGAAATGTCAGACTGAATGTTTGACTGTGACTGGCTTTGGGCTTGCTTGAAAACATCCTGCATACTACTGCTACTATTGTTTTCAATGCTCGCAGTAGTAGTGGCTTTGCGCATGGGCGCCTCCCTGGCACCATATTGACTGGCCAAGCCAGCATACCTGGTGCTGTACAATGGAAAAAGTCACCAGTGTGGTCGTTGTCTCAAGCATTGTTTACACATCTACGCGATAGTTATTGCATCTATCTAACCTAACTTTCCAGAAATAAAATCAAAGCTCAACCCTGAACCCCAGAATGGTGGGTTTCCCATCCGCCCTTGAACTCGAAGTTTCCATACCTGCTGGGAATAAAACCTTGAACATCCTTGGACATGATGTTGCACCCTGTTGAAATGAATGAGATGAAATGAAATGTATAATTAATTGCTTATGCTGATGAAATCAAATTGGAAAAGGCATAGGGTGATGACAATGAAACAAATCTTACAATGAATAGTTTACATTGCTTTGTTTGTGGAGGACAGATTGACAGTAATCCTAGTAATCCTTCACTTTTTGCAGCTCTTTCCATCCCTGTTGGCGTCGTTTGCATGGCTTGCGTGCTGAGTTGCTGTGGTCTTGAGATCCCCGGAAAGCCCTTCACAGCTCGCGCAGTAGCTGCAGTGTAGCAGGTCGTCAACAATTCAGAATTTGATAGGAGTTAGATAGGAGTTATTAGGAGTTCAATGGAGTTCATGATTCTGTGGATTTCTGTGGATTTTCATGACTTGATGAATGAGATTGTGCAGCCTGCTGTGCCTGGGTCTTGCTGGAATTTGCTTTCTCTCAATGATTCTTGGCTCATCTTGGCTCCTTATTTCATGAAGTCCAGAGCAGTGGACTTGACGCCGCAAATTAGAGTGTGGCACATGCAATCAAAACATTGCGAGCAACTGCCTTACATTCAGGATACACTTGCACATGCATAAAGTCGGAGCTCGACTCAGTCAAAAGCTGACACTTGTCACTATGTAAAGGCAACACAGATTTACCATATCGCCCAAAGGTGTTTTGTGAAGGGGCCATACAAATTCGCACTTAGCTCTTAGCACCATCCTCTTCTTTTGCGTGTGTCAAAGTTGTTTAGAGATGTTTAGAGCCGTATCGAATCACCCACATCAATTACAAGTTTTATGTGACAGTGGCTTCCTTGCTGCGATGTTGGCTGAGTGGCAGGATCAAGAGCAATTGTCTTAGCTGTCCGGAAGTTGCTGGAGATCCGACAGTTGGAGGTTTGACGCCAGCCATTTGCATGGTGCACGCAGACATGCAGACAAATGTACTGATTCCATCTGATTCCTATTTGTCATGGAGATAGCTGCTAGATATCAATAGATATCAATAGATACTGTATCAATAGATATCAGGTGCTCGGCTCGTCGTAAGACTTTCTCAGAAGCTGCTGACCTGAGCCTGCCCGAGTGGCTAGTTTCATCAAGAGTCTTCAGGGAAGCAATTGACTTACATTAATGATCATTCATGACTTACATTGATGACATAATACCTTACGTTACCTTGCGTTGGTATCAGGTTGGTCAGCTTTGAACATCTTTGAACAAGCTGCAGTAAATTGATTGCAGACCTGAAGTTGTTGGCACACACCAGAGAGCTTTCAGGTTTGTTCAGGAATTCAGGATAATCATGAAGGAGATCAGCGTGAAGCATGCATTGCCAGAAATCCATTTGGCACAGATGCATGAAGGAGTAAGAAGCACGAATTCCAAAACTCTTTGCTGCAATACTGCCTTCCGTGAAATTGAAGCATTCTGAGAAACTGAGGCTGTGCCGGCTTTTGATATCTTTGAGCTCAGCAGAAAGGCACGGGACCAGATGTAGAGCTTTATCCACAGAAAATGTTGCTGGGATTTGCTAGGCCCCTAGGCACTTGTTCAAGCACTGCCGGTGCACTATGGTGCACCGCTGGTGCCATGGACATCCATGGACCACGACATCATTGTACACGAAAAGCAGCAATGCTTCACAAGGTCGAATTGAAACGCTTGTGTTTGGAGTGGTTCCCGTGTGTTTCCCCAGCTTGCTTTTGACAGGCAAGAACGGCAGGCGGCAGAGCAGGCCTTGGAAGGCCTCGGACCCAAGACAGTTTAGTTTTTATCTGAAGACAAAGGTATCCTGGCAAGGCGAAATTCCAAAGCTTGTTTTATCCTGCTTTCCTCGGGTCTCAGCGTCAGCACTGCTTTCGGTTTTCAGCTGGTAGGTGTGAAATGCTCCTCTGGGTTTGCAGCTAGGCGCGCAAGAACTCTGGGAGCAATTGCGTGAAAATCCTTCGGAGATAGCTTCAATTCCTTGTTTGAAATCACCTCCGTCCTGGATAGGTCGCGGTTCCCCCTTTTGTGTCTGTGGTGAATATTGGATTCTTTGGCAGATAAAGGGAATGTGCAAATTTGTGCAAATACTTGTACCAGAGATTACCAGAGTGTATAAGGGCTGGATGGGAAAAGGTCAGACTATGGGCATGAGTCCAAGCAGGGACGGGTGCTCTGGAGCTTAACTTTTGACAGTGGACAGGAAAGGAAAGGAAAGGAAAGGAACACAAAGCATGGTACTGCTAGCACCATGTAGCACCATGTAGCACCGCAGTAGCTTTTTCCGACTAGTCGACCTGTTGGATATGTTGCTTCCAAGCAAGTCTTATGTTGGTTCATTTCTTTTGATAACCAAAAAAATCTGAAATGGCTGCATTCCACAACTCCGGAGGAGAAAAGAATATGGACAGGGGGTGCAAGGTGTTTGTTCTTCAATTTCTCCACACAACAGCTTTAACATGAGTGAACATGTTTTATCATTTTTTGGGATTGCAGGATGGAACAGTGCAAGGTGTGAATTCATCATAATTCATCTACCATGGACCATGGCATGACTGTTTTTTGGTAGAGAGATGTAGAGAGCCTAGGGCGCGCAAATCAGACCCAGTGACCTACCCGGATTGTCTCTAGGCTCAGTGGCTTCGGCGCTTGCGGGCCAAGTAGCCAGGACAAAGTCCTGTCCATTGACCTGTCAGGAGTTCAATAATTGACAATAGAATACAATAGAATACAATAGATGTCATATGATTTCAATAAGTGTTAAAACAAAAGGAAATGAACATGACGAGCATGAAACAAGGAGGCTTCGCTGATTTTAGGTGCTGCACTAGCAATGTACTAGTTTTATCTAGTTTTTGGGTGAATAAACCTGATTCAATATGATTCAATTTTGTTTCAAGAACTCTCGAGTCCTTTTGGCAGTCCAGTGTGTTGCCGATTCTTCTGATTGATGCAAAGTAACCTTTGTCTTGAGGAATGTGTTGTTCTGTGTGCGGGTTTAAACAGCGGAAAGTCTCAGCCGTGGCCCAGATACGTTGCGTGCAAGTATGAAATATCGTAAAACGAAGCACTAGACAAAGCATTTCCAAGCTCTAACTCAATGACTTGACTAGACAAACTATGCGGACATCGGACTAACAAACTATGCGGACTATACACCACCTCCGAAAGCTCAAGCAAGGCACAGCCATCCAGCTTAAGATGATGAATGCAACGTTGAGGTAAGGGTGCATTGAACGCCTTGTTGCTTGACAGTGAGCTGTTCCAGGATGCGCTTGAATTGCGAAAGTTAGCTTTGACAATCTTGTCACCTGGCTGAAGATTCTGCGGCTGTGTGGTTTCGATTTAGTCTTGGCATCTCTTGACATTCATGTCCGCATTTTGGTGGTGGATGGTGGGACCCAATTATACAATCGAGTCCTGGTGTAGCGGATGGAGACTGAAATGTGATGCATGCTAGAATAGGGAAGACGGAGCTCTGAGTGGTTGATTTGTTTCTGTAAAGATGCACTGCAGATTTCAGCAGATCATAGTAGGGGTATATAGGGCACTTTAGCAAGCAGCAACAAGCGCATAGCAGCATTAGGCAATATTAGGCAGGTCAAGGCTGCGTCGAATTCTGCCAAATTTTGCCAGCGCACTAGACATCCGCATGATGACACTCTATGACACTCTATGACACTGACAAGATCAGACAAGCACTTAAGGCGGCAGATCACGCAGAAGAATTGGTCACAGCTGACTCAAGCAGACCAATCTGCCTGTTGCGAGGCCCTGAGCGCAATAGAATTCCATCGACTCACCATGTCATTAGAGACTGCTTTGAATATTTTGAATTCTGGTCAGAGGATGTCAGAGGGTTGAAAGCTCTTTGTATCTCTTTGTCATTCAATGGCTGGATGGGGTTGCAGGAATGACACAAGACCAGGGAAAGGCACCTGTCATGACTCTAACATGACTTTCAGAACTCATCAGACCTCCATGTTTTGTCGGTGTCCCATTCCAAGTAACCCACACGTGCTCATCAGATCTCATCAGATCTCGCCAGTTGCTGATATTTTTCGGGATCAACATGGATCAATCTTGAAACCACCTTGAACAGGCAATGTTGCGAGGCCTGGGCGAGCTGAATGTAAGTCTTCAAGGCAGGATACTGTCGGTATGGCGCACTGGCGAATAGAATCTTAGAAGTCGGATGAAGTGAGAGTATCGAAGCACATAGAAATCATGGAAGTGAAGTGATACGTTTTTCGAAAGATAGTTTCCCTCTACCAATCCCTCTGCCAAGGTTGACTGCTGATTGTTTGGGAACATTGGAGCTATATATTATATAATATTATATAATGATTAATGATATGATGATCATAATCTTGCAACGGCTGATGTTCACTGATGTGCAATCAATCTATTCAAGTTTTCTCAGCATCCGAAATTGGGTAAAATTGACCGGAACCAACTGTCATTTTTGATTCGTTTCGGAGATTTGTGCTTTAAAGCTCTTTAGACTAGAGGCCGTGCTCAGCTTCTTGCGCTGGCCTGATTTGCTCGAACCGAGGTCTCTTATTCGTTTCCATTGCAAATGTGCGATCTGCTGGTCCTTGGCCGGCCGGAAGCCAAGCAACCGAGATGTGCTGCAGCCACCCAGAGTGTTTCCAATTCGGTGCAAGTAGTGTTCACAGTAAGCTGACATGTCTGACTGAGTGGTGACTGTCTCCATTGTCTCCATTGTCTCAGAATATTGAGCCGATGAGCCAAGGATTTGGATGTCCGTCTCGCAAATGGACTGAGACCGACCTCCAGCAGCGAGGTGGGAATCACGTCATGGGGCTCCGCCTGTGATGTGTCCACATTGGTCCACACTTTCAAAATATTTCGGTGTCAATTTTAGTTTCACTCGGTATGTTTCACATTGTTTTTCACATTGTTTCACTTCTTCCGCAGGCAGTTGCCTGTGTCGAGTGCTGCCACCTCAATGGATTGCAAGTCCAGCCAGCAGACGGTTGTGCTTGAAGATGCTGATAGATGTTTGCAGCACACAGACAAGCCTCCTTTTTGATCCTTTTTACATCTTTTTACCAACATTGCTGGTACTATCCAGCTTTTATTTGGTTAAATGGATCCTGGCGTACGCTGGTTTGTCGAAAACATCATAATAATTAGGCTGTAAAACAAGGTAGGAACACCCCGAGAACGAGGTAGGCATCGCACCTAAAGCATTTAGCATTGGAGAACAGGTCAGATCTCAAAAAGCGTGACGGGACTGGAGAACGAGGTAGGAACACACCGTCAATTGATGACAATTGCGTCTTGTACCGAATAACTTCAGCGGCTATATCATAATATGATGTAATATAATCATATCTATACAACTCATTACAAGTCTATATATAATTGATTAAAATATAGTTATAATATATATATATATATATATGTACAGTTCTATAAATGTGGTTGCAATTTTACGCATATTCTATGCATATCTTGCATCAGTATTTGTTCAGAAAAGCAGTTTCCATAGGAGCCTTCAGCCCAGGCATTGTGGCACTCCTTGACGAAGGGAACTTGGATGTTGGACCCCTAGGAGATCTGGTACTTGAGTTTACCTAGTAACAATATGTAACAATACACTTATCTTATTGTCTTCAAGTCAATGTTTCTGACTTCGAGATTTGCCTTTCTGGCTCCATTGCGAGTACGAAAAAGTTCGAGAGCTTTTTGGTGCAGTTTTCCAGCAGAGAAAGCCTGATTGCTTTGTGTGACGATGTCAAGGCACAGATTACTATAGCTACTGGTATGTAAATTCTGATGAAGATGAATCATAAGCAGTTTTTCTGGAATGGACAGACTTATTTTCCTGAGCCTTCCATTGAAATCCAATGGCCAGTTTCGTCCTATTTTGCGCACGTTGACCCAAGACTGGCCGATATGTCCTGAGGTTGTCAAGTCTCTAAGCCAGCTGCAGGCAAGCCGCCATCTTAGGAGTTGGGAGGTTGCATGTATGGTTCAGTGCCGAGACGTGAATGTGTTTGCTGTGGTGCTGAGTTGTGGCATGCAGCGTGACCAAAAATCATGGCTTTTTATACATTTATATTATATACATAATGCTTTAGATTTAGTTGTGTTTGGAAAATGTTACGAACTTTTATTATCTTTTATTGCTGTTTCACATGCAGCTCTGCAACAGGCTCCTCTGCTACAACTGGTATCTTCTGAGGCAAGGGCCCCAACATCAATTTGTAGACTAGGAGCGAATTAAACATTGATCTACTGTGAGTAATGCGCTGCTCCTCGTCCAATGTAATATGATTCAATATGATCCTCTGAATGATGCGCTACTTGGCGCACTTCCCGTCAGAATTAATTACTTTGGGATACTTTGGGATGGATGGGAATGACATCTAACATCATCTAACATTCCATTTCTGAAACGGAGTTTATTGTGGGTTCAAAGACCCTTTGCAGATTTGGTACCAGGTTTCGCCTGAGCTCCGTCGAAGTTGTGTTTGGTGCTCGGACCAGGGAAGGATACGACAATGATATGATGATAACTCGATAACTCTACCATTTAGGTGGTTGACTGTCAGTGTACTTCTTTGGAAACGCATTTTGAAGGACTTCCTGAGACTTGTTGCTATTGTTTCAGGCAAATTAAACTGAAAGTCTATGAAGGATAGATATTATCCTGCAGACTGGCTGCATTTGGCCCAAAGGAGCAGATGATCGGATTGGGCCAATGTGGCTCTTGTTGCGGCGAATTAATCCATGCCGCAAGAGTACACTAGAAAGCTTTCCATTTGTGCAAGTGAGCACGTGACCGCACACATCAGAACATAAAGGCACCGGCTCAACCTGCTAGCTTTGGGACAACTTTCTCTATCGCCCAAGATTTGAAAAGGGATGCAAAGGGTGCACCTGATCAACTAGCTACAAGATGCTAAAAGACAAGGGTAGAATTGATCATTGCGGCAGCTGTCAAGCTTCGAGCTTGCCATTTCTAGCAACGCATAGAATCTTTTATGGTATATAATTATACATGTGGTCAGTGTGTTCTTACGATTTCTTGGTGTTCTTACGATTTCCTGCGTACCACTACTGCATAATGCTGTAATAACTATACTCCTTCTATCTATATATGATTATATATGTATATATTCTGCATCTATATGTTACTGTATATATTATATAATATATAATAATATATATATATATATATACATATATTATTGTCATTGTACATATTGTATATATTGTATATATTGTTTGTGCTTTAAATGTGCTTTGTGGCCCTTCCTTCCGTGAAAGTGAAACCATGAGTGTCCCAGGTTCGGGCCCACGTCTCCAGCAGTAATCTCAGCCTGGTTCCATCTTTGCACACACAAATGACACACAAAGTCTCTTTCAGTATCTCAGTCTCCAAGTTTGACAAATTGCCGCCGTACAAGGTTGATGAAGGTTGATGAAGGTTGAGCGTTTCCAAAGATTCCAAGATGGTTGAAGCATGTTGAAGCTCGATAGAAAACCCTTCGCCTCCGCAGCTTCAAAGTACAAGATACGACCAGAATATGACAGGGCCGATGATTGAACACATTTCTAGCTCGGCCATAGCTCGGCCCGCTCAGACGCTGACTCACACTCGAAGGAAAAAATAAGAGATACATGCGACTCTGTACACTGTAGTTGCATGTAGTTGTGATGCGCAGGAATTGCCATGGGCAAGTATGGAAACTCTTTGGAATGCTTCCACAATCAGTGCAATCAAGATGGAATCTTAAGAGTGTCATTCCGTTTTTATGTAATCTTATGTCGAATTCTTTGCTACTGGACGGATGGTCATCCTGAATACTATGTAGTACGGAATATAGTTTGGATGCGAAAGTTAGTTAATGGCTTTGGCATGCTTTGGCTTTCAAGAGCCTGGTGACCAGTGCCATGAATTTGCGACGCGGCATTCTTGTGCCAAGCTTGGCAGTTGCCTTTTTGAAACTTGATTGCATTTGCCAAGCCTGGAAAAATTCGGGAATGATCCAGAATGCCACTCTGAGAACAATGTGGTATACTATTAAATTGGTATACTATGTACAACTCAGGGGTTTTGAGAATGACAACTTCTACAGTAATTTCCCATGTCATTAACAAAAATCTCAAAGGTGTCTGAGCCTTATTCAAAGATGCAGTCTCAATACTCTCAATACTCTGAATATATCCCTCCCTAAATCCTCATTTTCCCTGATTTCCCCTCTTCCTGTATTACAGTAAGGCACGTCGCACACTGGACCTTCAGCAGCATTTCTTTACGCAGGAGTCAAAAACGACTGAATGCGGCTTGGTTGCTTTGCGATTGTTTCTCTGAGCTTTGAGAATGGTCCAGCCCCAGAAATGGCCCAAGACATTCCGAGACGGTGTGCTTTCTTATCTCTACCTTCAAAAGATCCTTTGAATGAACCACTGAATCACGGCAAATTGAAGGATTTGTTTGTCATGCCGGTGTGTTTGTGTGTATGTGGGAACCTTCATCGCAGCTGATAGTCAGAGCCTCGCTGTGCAATTTAACTTCGACATACAGTAGTTTCTTTGTTATCATCATTGCAATTTAGAACGTTGTAGCATGCTTTTCTTGCATAGTCATTTGAAAGTGTTTGCCTCAGGTCAGACCATGGATTGGTAGAGAGAACACGCCAAGTCCTAATAAAGACAACAAAGCGATTACCAGAGAGATCCGCGATTTGGGCCGGAAGGGGCAGCTCGGCTTGCACCCAAAGTTGAAGCCATGGAGAGTGTCACCAGTAGTGATGACATGTGATGACTATCCCGAGACTCCCCTACAAAGATCATGGTGATTCAACCAACTGTGCTGATGTTCGAGCTACAGAATAATGACGAACATTCATCGCTACATTGTATGATTAACAAACATTAACAAGTTCAATCTAGTTCAATCATTGTTGCTCGTGTTCATGCAGTGGACGTACAGTAATTGTGGGATGTACAGTATCAGTGTAGGTCTATACGGTTTTTCTTTCGCTCTATAGTGATATAACAATATGTTATATAGATGTTTGAATAGAATAAATAAAATGCCGTTGGGATATGTCGGGATTTGTTTTGCGTGTTTTGTGTGAGGAGTGAAGCAAGTGCTTTCGGATAGAGCCGTATGTTGGCTGAGGCGCTTCCTCCAGGCAAAGGACGCGTTCCTGGAAGCCGAGGTGAAAGATGCCATTTTGCTCCTCAGCTGTGAGACATAGATTTGACATAAAAGTATGATACAGGTACTGTATGTGTGGGGAAGCCATTGTATCAGCATTGGTATAGCATTGGTAAAGCGAGTCTAGAGTGTAGGACACTCACATTTCGAACTCTGTTTTTTGTTCATGATTCCTTGGCGGTGCCGCCTTTTAATCCTGTTGTTCATGGATTTGAGATCAGTTGAGACACTATGGAAAAGTTTTCCGTTTTCAGGTGCTTTCAGGGTATTGGATTATTGGGTCGTGCTATGTTGTGCTTGGTTTTTAATGAAACTTTACCTGGTTCTCCTGGTTCTCCTGGTTCTCCGGTTGCCAAGCAGTCTGCTGAAGGATCCCCATCGGGCCAAGATGGGCCAAGTATATACATCCGAACAAAACATGTTCATTGATTTCATTGCGCTTGAGTTGATGAGTCGCGTGAAATTACTTTGACATTTTTTGACCCCATAGTGTTGCTTTGTTGGCATGGGAAAAATAAGGTCTTGCTTGGTTTTTCAACATCTCTCCTTTGAATCCTTTGGCACTACGCAAGATTCAAGCAAGTACCATATAAAGCGCAACAGGGATTCGTCACACCACCAGCCAACTCGCAATGCAACGCGCTCACCAACAGCCTGCAGAGATGCACTGTGGCAAAGCAATATAAAGCAATACTGTCATCAGACTGGCATAGCTTTCCAACATTTTACAGCACTGCGCAAGCCTGTCATGATGTCCACACACCGCGCAAAAAAATCGAAACAAATGCAGTGGAGAGCAACACTTGCGAGGAAACCTCTTGGCGACATTGACATTGACATTTTGATACTTACGAACATTATAAAACTGGATCAAGCTTGTCGGCCACAGAAGTGCCCAAAATGTTTTCGAGGCTTTTCTGTGGCAGTTTTTGTATTGGAATTGTTTCAAATCACCACTGCAAAAAGCCTATCGCAGAAAAGTACTGCATCTATATAACCGTTGCATTTGAGTGAGTCTTTACCTTGGATGTTTGGCTACAAGGCTGTGAGACTTGCTGCAAGATGGTGAGTGGAAACTTATTGAACTTGCTAGGTATAGCGCAATCATCAGAATCTTGGCAGGACAGGGGCGGGGATTGAGATGGAGAACGCACCAAACAAAAGCAGCATTGCTGGAAGTCTTGAGGGTCAGATCACTAGATCCACATTGATAGTGTGGCAAGTCGCTATGCAGTGCTTACATTATAACTATTTATAACTTATAAATTAATATAATTTAATTATAGATTTATAATATACTGTACATATACAAGATGGTTTTTGGAATCATCTTGAGCGAGTAACCTCTGTGCAAGTGCATAGCAAAATAGGTCGTGTTTTGTTTGAAGGCCTGTCAAGGCCTGCTTTTTGTCGGAACAAAGCCAGGACTCCTCACCTTCGATGTTTGAATTTAGAAATGCTTGACATAGCGATGGACATAGCAAGCGTTTTTAGGATGCAGATCTTGCCTTACAATGCGACTTAAGGCGCTGCTGCAACCAATGGTCAGTTTGATGAGGGTACTCAGCTCTTTGAGGACGCTCAGCTTTTGCTGTTAAATGTTTCTCTGGACAGTGCAACGATGCCTGCACTTTGAGAATAAGCATTCATGGTGACACCGACACGTCATAATGTCATAGTGCGTTCAGACAGAGCAAGAGGCACGATTGAATTCTCGAGAGACCTGACCGAAGCCAGCAACTCCAACAAGACTGATACCATTCTTTCCTGACATTTTATTGAGTGATCAACAATCGTAGTGGTCATTTGGTAGTATCCTGCAGTATTCTGTAGTGACAGCATGAAAGTCTTGATGAAAGGAATCATGCCGTTTCAAAGTCTTTGTCTGTATGCTGCGGCTCTCAACAAGCACTACTTCTTGCATGGTTTGTCAGTTGCATCTCAATACATCTACTTGTTTTGTGGGTTTGCTCCCTCGCGACATCAAAGACACGTAATGTAGCATTTTCTTTTGGAGGAGATGAAAGACTCCAAGGTTGAGTTGTCAGACACGGTCTACAGTGCCATGCTGAAACTGCTTGGACAAAAGGGTGACTACGACGCAGCAGTAAGGACAGGAACCACTTCTTCTTGAGCATCTTGTCGGTTGTCTTTTTCTTGGAGCAAGAGGAGTGCTGCAAGTGCTGGTTCTTCTGATATCTACGTCTAGATGACTGTACAATGTTTACCCTGTTGGCATTATGTTTTGCTGAGACTGGATTTTGCAACGGTCAAGCTGGGCAGAAGCAATGAATGTCCATGGATGTCCTAGAATATCGCAGGATTTGGAAAGAAATGCATGAATTGGGCCTCACAAAAGAGGGAAGTACGCGACAGCAAAGCTGTTTCACCGGATTGATGAATGCAGCTGCAGCAACAGGCTGGACAAACAAATCATTTGTGATTGTTGTGTTATGTTGTGTTTCTCTCGATCATGCAGTCGAAGGTGATGCAGGCATTCAAAATTGTATGAATACATGTGAATACACAATCCTATTACAATCCTTTCATATCCTTGACACTGTCAAGGTGTGCACATGCATTAGCTCTCCGCCAAAGAGATATACGACTCATACGCCTCATACGCCGTGACGCTTTCTGAACAGGTGACGTGCAAACAGCGCAGAAGGAGATTGACTCAGCGCCGTATGGCGTCCAGCTGAATGCCGCTCATTTCGGCTGCTTACTGAAGGTCGGAAAAGAGAGAGGTCATTAGATGCTATGGCTATGGTATGGACATGCCTTGACATGCCTTGACAAAGTAGCACTTTGCTGAATGCGCAAGGACGAGGGTGACAGACAGTTGCAGACAAGCACCCGTGTGATCAGGCCTGCCGTGAGAGTGCAGATGCAGAAGCAGCTCAGAAAGTCATTTTGCAGATGAGGGATGCAGGTGTTGAGCAACTTGGTGCACTTTCGAAATGAGTTGTGCTTTGGTAACCTTGTTACATCCTAAATCAGCAAATATTCATGAATATTCGAATGTGAAGGAAAGTTGTCCGGAGACAAAATATTCCACTCATCGCCGTCAGGTCCACTTGTTTTTCTTTTCTTTTGTGTATCCTTTGGTATACTGAGTGTACTGTAATGTACTGTACTTCTGTTTTGAGCTCCTTTGCATTTACCGTTTGTTGCTCTTTTTTCCTGCAGTTGTTCCTTGAGCTATCAAGGCACCTGTCAAGTGCTTCATAGTTGAACGAATGGACAAATGGAGATGTGACCAACTTCAGAACTTAGGAGAAACATTGTGCATTACACCATCTACATGGGCGCTTGCGCCAGGCTTCTGGCACAGCTGAAAATAAGCACGTGGCAGTACGTTGATCCTCACTCCATACATAGACATTGAACATCATTGAACATACTGAACGTGATATGAACGCGATAGTCAGTGATAGTCAGTGATAGTCGAGCTTTCAGTTGCCATTGGGTCGCGATTTGCCCTGGTTTGCCATGTGTGGTTGCCAGGTATGTTGCAAAGACTCAGTCAAAAGCCGAAGAGCTTGAAGCACAGGTACGGAAACAGATGGAGGAAGACCAGGCTGTGAATTGTTTCGTTGGTCGCGTTATTTGTTGATTCATTTGCTGGGTGCTGCTAGTTCTTCAGGACACTTGAAGGATCTTGAAGGCATTGAGGAAAAACAAGGGCTGGGGGATCCATTTGACTCTCGCTTGAAAAACCACTGCCATCCTACGTGGTATTATAATGTATTATACAGGGTACCTGTAGTGGGTCATGATATGTCATGATTGTGTCTCGCAAAGCCTTGGAAGATATCGGAAGGTTCAGGCCAACGAGTACTTTCTGGAAGAGCAGGTAGCCTTAAATCTGCAAACAGCAAGCTTGAGGCCGTCCCTGAGCATCAGTGCAAGCAAATTTGCAAAGATTTTGCAAGCACCTGTGAGATCCTATGAGCACCTTTCTGTTTGAATTGGTTTGAGTGAAGGAGGTTGAGATCTATCACCTTGGCTTTCAAAGTTCGTGCAGCCCAAGTTACGAAAGCTAGCTTCTGCTAGCTGAAGTCAATTCTGCTTTAGCAAGGTATTGGGGGGCTGGAATCTCCAATCGCGTGAAACTTCAAAGTTAACTACCCCCCCTTCCCCCAGGGACATCGTCGGCATGTCGCCACCAGCAGCAAATTCGGCAGCATCCGCATCCTCAGCATCATTGTGTTTTTCATGCCAAGCTCCCTGCCAAGCTAGCTTTCGTCCCTTACCCCTGGGCCTCAAGTTCAGTCACTTCTAAGTTTTTTTTATGCGGTTTCAGTATGTTTGATTGGTGCCAGTCAGTTGCCTCTTTTAGATTCCTGGAAAGTGTCAGCAGGGCTCTGCAAGAAGAGGGTGCCAGCAAGTGGCGGGCTGAGACTTGGAACATGGTCTCAGTCTCATGCGGTCTCTTTAGGTTCTGACATGTTCTGACCGAATTCCAGTTTGTTTGCTTTATGCTTAGGGCTTGCAGTGCTTGCCAAAACACAAAACATGCATTAAAATTCACAAAAAGTGTTTGCCATGCTTGGATCCAAATGGTGCAGCAGGTTGTAATCCAAGCCACAGTTTATTTGGCTATGCTTGGCGTGTCCCGGCTTTACTTCTCACGGCTCAGCAATTTGTTTCTGAGGCCCAGTGAGGAGGCTCTAACACGGACAGGGAAGCTGTTAGAATCAGCCTTGGATGTGCCCGGGATGCGGTTGACGCGAGCCCTGCGGGACCTGAGGCGCCTTTGTGAAGCAGAGCGGGACTTCCCTTGGACGCTGGAAATTCATGGAACAAGGATGTAATCTCTCTCTCTCTGTGGCGCAAGCCATGAAAAGGCTGAAAAGGTACAGAGGGAAGAAAGCAAGCGGCAGGTACAGGTAGCTTTTCCAGTCAATCAGAAGGAAGAATTTCATCAACTTGCTTGTTTCTGTGTGTGAGAGAGCGAGAGAGAGAAAGTGCGTGTCTTTTGATTGTGCTTATGTGTGTGAAGTTGGCAGATTGTCTCATGACAGATTCCCTTGCTGAGAACGATGGAACTGACACGACCTAATATATTTCTTTGAAATTTGGCCAGGGACAAGTACCCCAAGCTGCGCGCTGCAGTGGAGAACAGATGAGTTTGAGGCCTGGCAGCACCTCGACGTTCGCTTGGGTGTGGACATTTGATTGAGTGTTTGTATGACTTTCTGTTTGTTCTTTTTACTATACTTACCATAGTTCTTACTTAACATGGGTCTGGAAACTGCTGTTGCACAAGACTCAGGTTTTGGGCACCTGCCAATTTCGAACAATCCATTTAAATACAACACATCTTGTAAAAACATTGGAAAATACAAGTTGCACGGTGTTGTAAATCATTTTTCATGTTTTTTGCACATTTCGTACACTTAGTATGACCCGCGACGATACGTTCGATGTTCTAAGTGCGCTCGTTTCTTACCTTGCGTCGTCGTTTCTTCTTTAATTAATATAATATATATGTTTAATTATGAGTTTGGCTGCTTGCTTGGCTTGTGTCATGTTGCCTACTTTGTTTGCGAGTTCAGCAATGATCGAGGTGGGGTGGCGTTTTTTTTCCAAGAACCTGTGCACAAAGAAAATGAAAGAACTATGGGATTCATTGTGCAATCTACAAAGGTTGCTTTTGTTGCAGATCTGCAAAAATTGTCATCGTGTCAGAGGAGGGCCTGTTGAGTATCTACAGATAAAGATTCTATAAGATTCTAAAGGAGCAGTACATAAACAGTCCATTAGAATCCATTACATATATAGATCTTTTCTGAAGCTGCAGGACATGGATCTTTCCGCGGCGCTTGTGGATCCAAGCCCAAAGAACAGGATTGGATCATGAGCGAATTTGGATTTGGAATGCTCTGACTGAACCCAACGGGCGAAACAAAAGAGACACCATGCTGCCATGCTCCTGGGGTCAAATCGCCACGATTTCGATCGTACAAACATTTGTTGGAGCATTCCGTACAGACTTACAGCATCTTACAGCGAAAACAGCAAAACAGTATGTGTGACTCAGAAGATGTGTTTTGTGGATGACTTAGGGGATTGACAGCAGAATTCATGTTGTCTAATTTCATCCATTTCATTTTCTGCACTCCACTCCCAGTCTCAGGTGTAACATCCATCATGACCAGCGTGCAGGGTGAGGATTGGATCTTGGCTGTGATGATGGTGGACATACTTTCGCAATTTTTAGCAGCAGGAAGGCATGAGATTGAAATTAGCATAAATTAGCAATGGGAAGACTAAGTGACTAAGTGGACCATCCAAAAAGGTTTAATTGTCCAGATGCACATCCATGCAGTAGCCATCAGTAACTCAGCGGACATCGGGAGACTGTTACTCACGCAGTGCCTTGCAACGATTTGGTCGCCTAGGCCGCGCAGCAGGCTGTGGAAAGCACGTTGCCTGGGTGGTTGGACGCCTATGCAAAGCTCTGTGAAGGACATATCGACATGCTATGACAAATAGGACATATGACATGGAGGTGACATCATGAAATTGATTTAAACAAACTTAAATCAATATAATTCATGCAGCATGGATGTTAATGATATGAAAATTGAAATGTACGTGTGTTTGTTTGGGCATGTGTTGGAGATGGCTGCAGAAAGTGGTTAAAGAATTAAAGAATGTTAAAAAGCTATTGACAACGTCAGGGGATTGTTCCCAGATCCTATCGCGTGCCACGAACATATTTTGACCGTGAGATTTCATAAGAATTGAACACAGCAGTGTTGTGAAAAAGAGCCTGGTGGATTACCTTGTACCAGAGCCTCACTTGAAATTCACACTAAGAGTGTTCTAATTACAAACAAATATACGATAAAATTAGATAATATAAGTCCACAAGTATCATGTACAGTGTAATGACAGTGAAATGAAGGTCCATTGAGCCAAATTCTATGACATCAAGCCATTGTGCAATGATTTGTAGCCCGTGGGTTTTGAATGGCTGTGCAATGTTGTGCATTTATTCTCCGAGTTCTGCACTTGGAGTAGATGGATTGTAGATGCATGCACATGTAATTACTCTAAAAGGAGAAGGAGTCACAATGACTAAGTAATCAGTGGACACACTGTGCCACATGTATCGAGAGTCCTGTCAGATCCTGCCATATGTTTCGGTCGCTCCCATTGTTTTTGGAATGAGATCGCCATTTCTGTTGCTATTTGTTGCTAATTAGTCTCTCTGCGAGCACCCCTCGCATCCACGTGCCCTGGTCATCTGGAAAACTTGGGACAATCGATGCACAAAATCATGTGTGCTCGACATATCTCGACGTCGCCCACTTGGCTTGGAGCTTGTGCGGCTACACCTTTCCTGTGCCGGAGCTGGCGTGCCCAGCACGGCCAGAAGGCACGGCTAAAAAAATCTAAGTAATATTAAAAAATGCTAAGAAGCCAAGAGTTATGTTTGTTTGATTATGTTTGTTCGATTTTCTTTGCTTGCTATATGTTTGGCATTGATTGAAAGATGTGAGGGTATGAAGCCACAAGTCAAGCGGTCAAGCACGTGTTGTTTTGATGTTTTGGCAAATGCACCATTTGCAAGGGCGATCAAGAGACCATTGCCAAAATACGGATTGGACATATTTATGTAATACTGTGTATATATATTCTATATTATATATATTCTATATGATATATATTATATATTATATATATTATATATTATATATTATATATATTATATATTATATATATTATATATTATATATATTATATATTATATATATATATTATATATATATTGGTCAGAAATTGTTAGTTAGTATTTTGGGGCTGAGAGTTGAACTTCCATCTTCACTGAAAGCCACTGGAAGGACTCAATGTTTGCTTGTAACGCAGTCAAGTGCACTCGTGATTGTTCGCTCAAACTTCGCCGGCAATTCAGATTGAAGTTTGCATTGCAAGACTTTCGGAAAACCTCTGTCAGGTATGATGGAGGATATGCCGAAGGTGCCTATCTTTGGCCTACATGTTGTATACAGTATACAGCATACAAATGAAAGTTGATTTTGTTTTTCGGAGTGCTTAGGCCCGTTTGCTTTGGTGCAGCAAAATGAACACTGCCAACTCAAATCCTGCCCGTTGACCCACATGTCATCAAGTGTCATCAAGATTTGGGGTTTGCTATGGTTTGCTCGTAGGTCCGAATAATTCCGAATATATTTGAATATAATTATATGTATGTATATATTTGGATTATTTTGGATTCCTGGATTTCACAACAGTCAAACCAGCTGCTGTCGGGATGCTTGTTTCATCTTGTTCCGAAGTAAAAGGGTGGGCACATAGTGAGCTCCGGGCAAGTTTTCACTCCATCGAGGTGGTGATGTGCGGCTCTCCACGGTGCGGGAAAACGCAGAAGTCTTAGTCGCAAGTTGGGATGAAGCACTTCAGAGCAGAAAGAGGCTCAATAGTGTTCATCGAAATTTGTGAAAACTCACCGATTTTTTTGTGTCTACAGGCTTTGCAATCATTTTGAGGTGAGAGCAGTCTTCCGGACAGCACAACGAATGAATTGAGTGCTGTTGCTCCACTACAACTAATGAAAGAAGGTTGTCCATCCAAGTACAGCAATCTCCTAGATCATCTCAAAATATTTTGAATGTCAAGTATACAGACATATTTCAAGTATTAGTTATTGAATTGAAACGATTATTAATATCATCATCATAATATTGACTATGATATAGATTGGACTCGTATAGTATAGACACAGACCATATATTCAATACGCATGGCATGTCTTGAGGCAGGACATGCGTCACGTTTGCTGCTGTATGTTCTGTCAGGTCCATCAGCAAAGTGGTGCCGGGCACCTAGAAACGCATGGCTTCTCCCTAATGTCAATGCAAGCCGTTGTGTGAAAGACATGTCTACCATCGCTACATATCGCTACTAACGCTACTATGTTGTCCGGTTATGCTAAGGGTCCATGCTGACATTTTCTGGGTCGGAATCCAGGTTTCAGAAGCTCTCCCCGCATGAGTCAATGTTTCTTGAAAACGGACTCACAAGGCATGGCTCCCAGCTGCTGAGATAGTGTGAGCTCAAGAGTTTCCGCAGTCGCAAAACAATTGTCATGTTTCTTCATTGTTCTTCACAGTTGGCAAGCTTGAGCATTCTGATTTTGTTTGATGACGGCTTTCGTCGTGCCCTTCTTCAGAATATTCCAGAATACAACTAACAGATACAAGCGGTATGTCTTGGCATGACCCGGTGTTGAGTTTTTGTTAGTCGATTGCAGAGCAACTTTCTGAGGATGGAGACTTTCTCAGTTTGCCACAACCACCTCCTCCGGCTGAGGGTTCCGTGGGCATGACAGTGACTGTGTCAGTTGATGTGTCGGAGTTTTTTTAAATCTGTGCCAGTCTGTGTTTCTCTTGCTTTGTTTAGTGTCCTAAGCTCCGTGGCTTCCATGAATCGCCTTCGAATGAAGTATCCAAGCAAATAGCGTAGTTTGTAAGATGCTGTAAGTATACAAAGTGTAGACATGTGTAGACATGTGTAGACAAAATATAGCTTATAAATAGCCTATAGATGCCTATATCCCTTTATATTTGACCTCCAGCAGTCCACATTGGCCAATGTGGCTATTCTCCGGGCACTGATGTCCCTCCACTGATTCCATGAAAGCTCTTGCGCCAGCTGGTGGATTTTCCTGGGGCTATCCTTTGCGATGAGAATGTCAGCTTACACCAGAACGATGCCGCAATCTTTGGTGGCGTCTCAACTGCAAGTTATGCGGCAACCAGCGACGCTGGAGGCGTTTCTTTCTGGCGGTTTGGTCGTATCCACGGCACATCTAAGGGGGCTTGTGTCGCAGAATGACAGATGCAGACGCTTTCAAAGATTGAATGATGCTGTGTCGTTGGCAATCGCAGTTTCTTGCTCCACCAGTGAAGCGAGCCCCGCGGTCAGAACATACAAGAATGAAGGACAATGACAGAGAATGAAGGAGTGAGTGCATTCAAGACAAATGCATGGCGCATCATGGCGCTCTTGAGGCGGAGACTGCGTTGTTGTGCTTGTCATTGATGCCCTGATCTCAGTGAAGTTTTCTGTTTGATGCGTCCATGTTTTCCCATTCGCATTCAGCGATGTTCCATCGATGTTCCTTCTGTTTAGCTTGCAACAGGCAAGCCGTATGAGAAATCTCAACATACAAAGCACAAAGATCATCAAAGATCATCAAAGATATCAAAGATCCTAAGGCACAAGAAGAGTCTTACGCGACCAGCATCTCCCGGGCCAAGAAGGTCATAGAGTTTTGACCCTGGCCAGCGCGGCAGTGAAGCAGCGAAGGAGTCTGTAAATGTCCTTAGCATCCCATTATAATATCGGGCCCATTGTTTTCATTTGAAAAGATTGAAAATCAGTGTGTTTTCATTGGAAGTTACGGTTGGAAGAAATAGAGGCGATACGGGCTGATACTTGTACTGATTTTTCTGCTACCCAGTGCCTGGGCTCGAAAAGCCCACAATCTCTCCAAAGATACGTTATAAGAAAGCAGACATATTAGACATCATCGACTGACGAGGAATGCCAGGGAACGAAATGCATTCAATGTGTTCACTTAAACCATGGGATAGGATAAAGAGAAAAGTTTGCTGATTCGTGAGATGATTGGATCATATTGCATCTCTATATTCAAGTGCAGAGAGCGAAAATTCGTGGCTGCAAGGAAGACCAGTCCATGGGTATCCATGATATCCATGGCTTCCAAGGTTTGCGTTGAAAAGAAATTCAAAGCTGACCTTTGATGTGCTCATCCACAAGGCGGGCTGAAAACCTAGATATCTCCGACTCAAAATCCAAGGAATGCAAAGATACTCAAAGTCCATATGCACCATGATAATCCATGATACACCATTGCAATATACTGCAATCCATTATGCACCTTGCCTGCCGCTTGCAAGCCAAAAAGTGACGCGAAGTGTGACATTGAAAATGTCCAAACGCGGTATGACAGAGGACGACCTGCAACTTGTTGGCCAAGTAATGCCAAGTATATTTAATGTATTTGTTGCGTTTGACTGGAGACTGCTCTGATTGGTGTCAGGTGGATGGCGCCAAGTTCTACTCTGAAGACCGCAGCCTGGACTGCATTGATGTACGGATCTAGCGCATCATTTTTTGTGTTGGCCACACTACCCAAATTCCAGGCGGTTCAGGGTTTCAAGATGTTTGAAAAGTGTTAAAATCCTTTTGTTCAAATAAGGTGAGAAATCGAGTCTGAAAATAAGTCGTTCATTTGGAATGTCATGGCAACTTGAAATTGACGGTTCTGCAAGATTGCTGGCTCTTTAGATTGAAAAAGATAGCTGTAGCCAGCACAATGGTTTACAAATGGCAAGGGACAGCAGTAGCTAAACATGATTTTTTTCTGAAGTCCAAAATCATCCATGTGGGATGAATGTGTTGCTTCTTTGCTTCAAATCGGGAAGCTCTCATGCCCTTGCTGTGCTTTTGCTGCCTGCAGGCAAAGTGGAATGTCAAACCATCATCCACGACAAGCTCACTGAAGAACTTGCCGACAAGGTGTCTGGGGCAAGTCTGTTCTTGTGAACTTGAATGGTCCGTTTGCTTGCTTTGTTCTTCTGGCTAAGCCGAGAGGCCGAAAGAGTCTTAACAGACTTGACGCTCTGCTTTGAGCAAGTCCGATATCATACTGCTTTAGTTTTTGTTTGAACGAACACAGGACCCTGTCTAGTATACACGAATTGTACTATATAGTTGCACTTAGTGTCACGTGTGGTTCAGCTAGTTTGGAGCAGTTGCTGGCTCAATAGCACTGATGACCAGGTGCAGGAAAGATATAATTGTCAGGGGCAAAACGATCAGGATATGTTTGCAAAGTGCACAACACAACACAACTTAGAATTGTTTGAAACTCTTCTCAAGCTACAATTGGTAGTTTGGGTGACTCAGTAGCCGCCTCGCGATAAACAAGTTCTTGTATGTTCTTGTTTCTTTCCAAAGTTGGCGCTTTGCAGGTGCAGGAATGCTCCATCAACTTCCACTGCACCAGCATCTACGATCATTCCATCTTTGAGGTGCATTTTGACCTTCTGTGTTGATCAATGACTGGAAGGCTTCCTGTGTCCTGTGCCGAATGAAGATAATGAACAAGTGAAAGCGCATATAATTTCCAAAAGATAGTGCTCAGATGTGCTCAGTGGCCGCTGTTCCTTGAATCGTTTTCCGCGGAGGCGTTTAGCAAGATTGTTCAGAAGCTTATTCCAGAAAAGGTACTTCTGGAGTTCTCCCGACATAGGTTGCAGATTGTTGTTCTGCCTTTTGCCAATGTTTGATTTCTATCTTTGGCTTTCTAGTCCAAACCTAGCTTTGAATCAGAAACGTGTCTTGATGTTTTGAGCAATGCGTCATTGACATGTTGAACTGATTTTGCAATCTAAATCGCTCGATTCGTTTCTTGACCAAATGATCTCACTTTGATTCATTACTTTTCCATCACTTTGGCACGCCAAGAATTTGAACGTTGCTGTTGCCAGGCAATGCCTGCAGTCGCTCCTGGACAGTACCCGCATGGACGGGGAATCGGGAGAAGTCATGAGAAACATGTCGTGAAAGATATCGTGAAACATGTCGTGAAACATTGAAAAAAATCTTTTGTAAAGCTTTGTGTGACTTGCAGTTGAGGGTCATGGTCCAAGAGTCCAAGAGAGACCTACAATCACAAAAGCCGGAACCGCCACAATATGTGAATTTTTCATTTATAACCATTTGCCCATGCTTGTCCCATGGTGACAACTGGACTTTGGACAACGTCAGAGACACGGATCAAGAGAGGATGAAACATGATAAAACATGCTGTAACTGTATCATGCTGTCAAGTTTAAAGAGTTTGTCTGCGTCCTGCCAAGTCAGCACTGTTCCGATTCACGATGTCTAGAACCATCATGAAGCATATCTCAAATCTGTGAGAATCTCAAATCAGCGCCGGGTGAAGGAGAAAGTTTATTTGTTCGATGTGGTGTCCAAGGCGGGCTACAGCTGCACTTGGTTGACGACACATTCGTCAACGCAACAGAAACTCCCTGTTGCGGATGGAGAGTGTTCCATAATTGCGGTGAGATGCGGTGAGAATATCCCGGTTGGTAGTATTTCTGTGAGACCCAATATTGTGCTCGACATTCTGCAGCAATGTGAAAACGCTTGGACACTCGTTTGTATATATCTTCAGGGTGCTGAGTGCTGAGGACATTGTTTTGGAGCCATGGTGTATTGCCCCGAAGGTTTTGGCTTTTCAATTGGTGATAACTGACCCTTTCTTCTTTTTCTTCTTCTTCTTCTTCTTCTTTTTCTTCTTCTTCAGACCTGTCACCTGATTCAGCGATCAGTTCCACGCCTTTTGCTGGCATTTATAGACGGTCGACCATATGAATACATATTCATATATATATATATAAATATACACTACAATTAGGGAAGATGTTCTCCTTGGTGGACTTCTTGACAACTTAATCGTATGATATGTTCTCTCCCCTCCAATATGCAGCATTCAACACTTTCCGTGCACATCCTGTGACTTTCCGCAGTTGTACTTGGCATCCGATCGACAGCCAGTAGATCTCCAGTGGTATGAGCTTTGCACCTTGGACTGCGATATGGATCACTTTGAGGAGTTAGCAAGTTGAGATGTTGGATCATTGAACACATACCTGTGAGACCTGTTATACCTTGCATCCTGTATACCTGCAATCCTGCAATGACGTCGATCATACAAGTATTTTATAGTATTTTGTGGACTGGGATACCGACGGTTTTGGCTTGCAAAAGGTGCAGACATGGTCGACTTGGTCATCGACATTGCCTGCATCTATGGCAATGGATCGAGACTTATTTCTTGAAATTTGTCAAATTTGTCACCTTTTTTTAGCGGATTCCAAGCAAACTACAGCAGGCTCTTCACATATGACATGTTGAAGGCTGCTTCAAATCTTCTATTCTGGTGGTTGAGATGAATGCCAGAATGAATGTCTGTGTATCATTGCAAAGTAACGCCATTCTTTTTCAATTGAGGCCTGGAGGAAAACAAAGATGCAGCTTGTGAGTTCTACTTGCAGAATGGCTTCGTGCTGATCCTCAAAGAGGCTGTGCTTTGCAAGCTGAAATCCTGATCAATCTTAATTTGATGGTTCATGCTCATTCAGACGCTTCGTGGTTGGGCATGAATCACCGACTTCGCCCGATCTCCCACTCCTTACAAAACATAAGCCACTAGCATGTTCAATCAGTGGATTCAGCCATCGTGCACCCTTGCTGGTAGCAACCTGCCGGGCACATCCGCAATTTGCAAAATGTTGTGCCAAGATGTGCCAAGATGTGCCAACATGTGCCAAGTAAACTTTCAAATAAAACGAAGAAAAGCATCATAGAGCGTTGCTATGGACTTGACATGACTTGACGACACGTACTGCATCACAATCATCACAGGTAGGCCATTGCTTGGCAATTGTCTGTGTTTTCAAAAGTGTGCTCCTCAGTGAACAGCTTTGAAAATCTTCGAAAAGCATGCAGACGCGCACCCAAAATTTCACCGATGGTGCACTGGGTACATTTGTTGCTTCTGACCAGTGGGTCTTCCGCAGTCATCATAAGTCAGCTTGCAATATCTTGCAATAAAGCTTGCAATAAATCCTGGAGGTCCTCCCAAAAAACAACATGATACTGTTAATTGATAATGAGACAGTAATTCAATGACAATGATGATGATGATGATGATCATCATCATCATCATCACCATCATCATCACCACAATCATCATCATCATCATGTTCATCTTCAAACGATCAACTTCGGTGATGCTGATTGCCTGTGTGTGCAAGCACAGGACGCATTTGTTGCTAGAGCTGTTTCGACACTACGAGCGAGAAATCCATAGAAATCCGATGTCTTTTTTGATGTGTAACCTTGTTGTGTTATGTTGTGTTTATTCATCTTCATATTCTTCATTCAAATGCGCTTCATGGACTCGGCTTCGAGGTGATGATAACTTTGACAAACAGGAGCTCTTGGATCACAACATCGAAGTCTTTAAGGAGGCCACAGCGGCCACAGTTTCAGATTCAGTGGACTGTCTCCATCTGTATTTTTCAACTTTACGGGTGCCTTTGAGTTGGTCGCTGCGGGATGGCGCCTTTGGGCAGTTTTTTGGGCAGTGATTTCACGGTATGTGTCGGATGTGTTTTGATGGAAAGCTTGTTTCAGAGCAGCGGGAGTCGAAAGGTGGCCTGCTGGAATGCGAAGGAGAATCTTTCTGCATTTTCACTTTCAATAGAGAGGTGTACTGTAGTCTATGATTGAAGCAGAGGTGTGAGATCGCTGTCCTCGTTGGTCGTTGCTAGCTGTTCAAAAAGTCTGAAAATAAAACACCAGACCTGAAGAGACCCGTTGAGGCTTTGGGCAGAATTTGCCAACAGCGGCAGCAGCCTCAGCCGGCTTGACAACAGATTCTTATGGTCTAAGTGGTATTGCTTTAAGAGTTTTTTCCTATGTTTTCCTGCATTTTCTGGTTGGGATTTTTCGAGCAGTTTTTTCAATCAGATACTTGCAAGCAAAATGGAGGCTGATGGCAATCCAAATCTTGCCCTCCAGTTCTTGACTTCTGTGATCACTTTGGGGATTGTGTTTTTCTGTGTTCTTGGTGCGTTCTTGGGGTAGAGCAACTAGATATTTATAAATTTATAACTTGTAATTCATATAATAATTTAAGATAATTTAAGACAATATAAGGGTCAAAAAGCGTGAGCAAAAGACGATCAATCGGATTTGCATCGAGCTGACATTGCAAGCACAGGTACTTGCCGAAGTGAAGCCTTCCGAAGCGCTTGGACTCCACGACTGCATCCTTTGCCTGAGCATCATGGCGCACCTGGTACAGAATCGAGAAATACGTCCCAAATCAGATAACAGCATTGCAGTAGCGCCCTTTCCATTCCCTTTCCTTTTTTCACTAGCCAGAAACTTCAGTTTGGGTAGCCTGGATCGCAACCGCCCCAACCGGACCAAACTTGTTGTCGCTTGATATTATATATGATATTAATGTATAATTACATAGTTAATCAAGTTTGGGCAGAATATATTATGTGTATTTTATATATACCCCGGAGTAATTATATAGCTATGTACACAAATTACATTTTCTACAGAGCAGTGGGTCTAAGATTTTCTGAGTCAATGGATAGGTCGCTATGTCACTCAGTGCAGGGAAGACTCGCAGTGCACAGTAGTTGCAAAGATCAAATGCGTGCATTACCGCACAGAGGAGCAGGCGCGGCTTCATTGTGCGCAAAACAAAAAGGGAATAGCAGCTCCTTGGATGTTGGGTGCACCGTGGAACCTCCTGGATTTCCATCATGTTGCATCATGTTCCATCATGGAACATCTCCTGTGCGTTCCAGAATTGGTAAATTACTCTAAAGGAAACATCAAGACATGTACGATAGGTTCAATAGCTCTTGCAGCGCCACATAGTGCCACATAGTGCCACCTACATAACTGCTCGCTGTGTTGATTCTTCTTACCCGTACTGTAGCATTCGTACGTTCGGATTATCTCCAACCAAGCAAACACTGTTTGACCCTAGCTGCACTCGGGTCTTGTAACTCCGCAAGATTCATTCTTGACCTCCTCTGTGATTTGACCGCCATATGTGCCATACCGCCTCCAACTCGTGCTCGAGATCAAGGCAATACCTGCAGCAGCAGCAGCAGCACAGCAATGCACAGCAATGCACAGCAAATCACAGCAATGCACAGAATCTCAAGGACACGTGAAAAGAGCCGGCGCAGCGGCGCAACATGGCACGGGCCGTCGCACGCCTTGCGGAACGGGCGGCTGCCAAGATCCAGGCACTGTTCATATCTGTTCATGTTGCGTGTTGCAAGGGCAACTTTGGACGGGACCACGACACCTCCCTGTGTTTGATTGTGTTTGTATGAATCGGATTGTTTTGGCTGGATTTATGTTTTTTGGGTTGTCATGTGATGGCATGGATATCTCGTGGTTGCTATTGGTTGCTTGGGTTGCTTGTGACAAGCTGCTGTAAGGTTGCTGTGACCTGAGAATACCATAGGTCACTCTGTCACAAAATGCCCCACGGGCCATGTTGTACCATGTTGTACCTCTATGTCACTATGTGCTTGAGTTCTGTTCCGTTGCCAGGTGAAAGTGAAGTTGGCAAAGGAGAAAGCTCGAGAGAAGTTGCTCGGCGGTTGTTGGCTGTGTTCATATTGCAGCGTGGCCGCCATTTCCAAGAAGAGGATGGAAGAGACCATTCAAACAGAAGTGCCAGTACCTTGCCATACCATGCCCTTGTATGACTTTTGTATACTTTTGTAATGTCTATATTTTATACTATAATTATATAGAATATACTGTATCCTACTGTATCGTGACCTGCCTTCAAAGCCGACGAAGCCACGAAGTCAATTTTCTTTTGAATAATCAAGGATATGAATTTTATCATGCGTTTTGTAACTGAAGATGTATCGCGCCCAAGCTGCAAGCATAAGAACAGACACAGACAGACACAGACAATGACACAGACAATGGATGGGCTTTTCTATGGTTGTGGAAAGACCCAATATCGTTGAAGTCAGAAGAAATCCGTGCAGTACAGAATCAGAATATCTCCAGGAAATTACCTGCTCTGCTCTCAGGAAATGGAGGATGATGAAGATGACATGATTCCAGACTTGCAGACTGCAAACACCACTGTTTTCTAGGAGCAACCGTACTGCCAAGAGATTGCTGCTTGCAAACGTCGACGCGGCCGCTTGCGGAATGAGATCTTCGGCATCTACTAGTACGAACATCTACAAACATCTACGAACATCTACGAACATCTACGAACATCTACGAACTACACCTCAAGTACCGAGTACCTGATTGACTCTTCCTATGGCACAGCCTGGACAGTTGAGCTAGCACCAGAGTGCTGCACAGGATGACTTGGACATGCGAGAAAACATTCCAGGCAGACTGGCAGGTTTCTATTTTCAGAAGGTGTCAGGATGTCGAGAATCAAAAAATATCGGTGAAGATTCGATGAATCGATGAAGCAGATACATTGCTCTACTGAGAATCCACTATGTCTTCGGGTGAGCTGTTGAGGGAACTGTATGGCATACGGAGAAGTTTCACAACAAGGTCACCAAAGGGTGATATTTTGTTTGCAACGAAGCAGCGCATCAAAGGAAGGGAAGAGGTTTTTTGTGGGCTACTGAATTTAGTCGGTTGTAATGATTCTTCAAAGGTAGAGAATTTTGTTATAGGGTGGTCAATTGCTGAATACGGGCCTCATTGTAAGCTATCACCCGATCGTCATTTCATTCTCTAGTATCTCTAGGGGTCAAGCCGTGGTTCTGTTTGTCTTAAGAAAAGCAATATGTTTGTTTGTGTTTTTTTTGTGCTTTGCATTTGAATCAAGATAAATCAAGGGAAAGGCCAGTGGAACTGCTGGAGGACACAGCTCCTGGTCCCCTTCTGAACGCATCAAAAGCGCTTTCGCCGCGCTCCAGGCTGTGGGGACGCTAAGTGGAGCCAGATGTCATCGGAGAATCCACAGCATCCACATGGTCCACAGTTTGCAACCCCTCGCATTCATTGGCCTAAGGTTCTTATAATATCTTATAATATTGTATATTGATAGTGATGTATATTGTGTCTATTATATAATATATATATATATATAGTATCTTACAACCGTACAAGTAGTAGTTCCACCTGTTCTTGAGCCATTGAATCCGCGCAGAGTTCCGTTGTTTTTGTGACAGATGTGACAGAATTGTGACAGAGTCTGAGTGTCCTGGCATTGTCCACGGGGAGTCCAAGGGGAGTCCATCCAAGTGGAGTCCAAGGTCACAAGCCTTTGCCGTTTCAGGGAGCTGGATGCGTCCATCAGTGACTACATGGAGGAGCGGAATGCGATCCTCAGTTTGTTGCTGTTGCGGTTTTGAGATCAAAACAGATCTTGAGAATTCTCGGGACATGACACCATATAGAGCGCATGGACCGGAGAGTCATTTCCTACGTCACACCATATACTTGAGCTGATCATTGCGATTTAAGAACGGTTCTGAAACTTTTATGGGCTGACTTCGTCTGATGTTTACAAATGTGACGGCGCATTACCAGACGTGAATTTGGCGAGCACAGAGGCAGTTCTGAGACCGGCTTGCCTCTTGGTGCAGAATCTGCTTCCAGACTATGAGGCAATATCTTGATTAGGTGTTTTTTTCATGTTGCGTTTCCGCATTCTGTTTGCTTGAAGCTATGTCGCGTGCATGTGATGTGTTGCAACAGAAAGTTGATCTTGACATTTTGCGTTTGTGCGTTTGGAATGCACCATCCAGCTTGCAATGTCACCTCACTAAGCTCCTCCCACTCTATTCAGTTTATAATAGAGGTGGGAACATCCATTCAGAATGGCGGTGGACGAGCTGGGCTGTGAAAACTGTTTGGAAAGAAGAGTATACAACCACACTACAGTAAAGTACAAGGTGTAGGTGCGTGCATCCTAATTAATTGAAATATTATCATATACTGTACTACTGTATGTTATTATGTGTCTTGCATGTATTTTTTCTATATCGATACAAGTCGATATATTATCATATCATGTTCTGATATGTATGTTTCGTACATCATGTTCTGTTTACATTATTATGCTGATTTATACTGTATATTCTCATATTTAGATTTCAGGATTTTATGTGTTTCCATCAGCTTGCACAGTCTGGTGGCTGCCACATCGGTAGGTGGTGATCCAAAACAATGACAATGGACAGAGTGAAGAAGAGGCGGCCCTGCAATTGAAGACGGATTGAAGACATGCAAATGACGTTCACACCGCACATGTATCGCAGTCCTGCACTTGCTAACCCTGCTGTTGATTTGGGGTGAGACTAGGTGGACGGTTGCTTCTTTGCATCATCTTGCATCGAGTCGCCGCTGCAGGGAGGTATTGCTCCATTCGTGGCCCAGAGCATGGAGTTGATACAGGCTCAGTCTTGGCAAAGCTTACAAGACAGTGATGCGAATTGTGTGAATGAGAGGAAGATGGGCAAAGATCAGAAAGTCAAAATGAAAGGAAGTTGCTTGCTTGAAGTCACAGTCATGCATAGCTTTGAGGCGTCGCATAGAAGTCACAATGACCATGCCACAGCCTGCCGTTGCCGGTCGTGGCCCTCCATTCTCAGCTCGTTTGACTGTCGCAGGTCATGGCCAGCAGACCAAGACTGAAATCTCTCCTGAAGAATCGGGTGAAAAATCTGATACAGGCATGGAATGGTATGGGCCAGACTGCTCTGATCAACAATTCTCTTTTGACACGTTTTGAGACGACCACACAGACAATATTAATATAACATAATATAACCCATGACCACGGTTTGGGATTTTCACCGGCTCATCTATTTCCGTATTATATAGATATTATATAGATATATAGATATATATATATACTTTGGCAGATAGCATAGACGCATATCGTATGATGTTCTCTCTCATATATTATCATGTAATGTGTATAGTAGAGTAGAGTACAGTACAGTATAGTATAGTATTAGTATAGTATAGTACAGTACAGTATTAGTATAGTATAGTATAGTGTAGTGTATATAGTGTAGTGTACTATAGTGTAGGATATACACAAGATTTTTGTATATACACGAAATATTATGTATATATATGTATATATAATTATATATATATAATTACTTTGTATATATATATATATGTGTGTGTACATATTTAAATATAGTAGACATCGCGGTCTCCTGACGTGATTCCTGATTCGTTGCGCTCAGCTTTTCGCACCGTTCATGCGGATCACGGAGGCCCAGGCGCGATATCTCACGTCCCAAGAAACTCCATAAAATAAAACGAAAAGAACGGGAAAAAAAACATAGCACAGGCCCATTGCATTCTTTGTCATGAATTCAGGTCTTATCGGCCAAGTCTTACAATGTACAATGGCTTTTCGATGGAGCCCTTTTTCAAGTTTTACCGAATTTGTTTGCATTGTTTTGAGCCAAAACATGTCCACATTATCAGCATTGCAAGGCAGCGGCTTGGCGAAGTGATCCGAACGAATATTTGCAGCAGGCTTGTTGGGAGGAGAAAGGGCCAGACATATTTTGTAAGATTTGGACTGCCAACATCGCAGAATGCATTTGGGGCCAGAGGTACATAGTTGAGGCATGTTGAGGCTCTATGATCTATGTGCTATGTGGACAACCTGTTGCGAGACCCCCTGCTTGTTCTTCCCCCAACCCTAAGTCTATGGGGGTTGTAGCTAGGCAAAAACTATGACATTGAATGGGTTGGATGTTGTAACTATAACATCAGAATGGTATGAACTTATGGAGCCGAGTGCATTGACCGACGACAGAATTGTGTTATGGAAAGGTTGACATTACATGGTCTCAAGACCGACAGTCTATACGAGAGTATTCAAGAGTCTAGAGTCTTCTTCACACTGCCTGTGATTCTTGGATGACTGCTACATTATCCTTGAACTGTTGTAGCCTCAAACCTTGGTAGAGTCAAAACCGAAAAAGAATATCCAAACATCCAAACACTCAAAGGTGCTCGGAAACAATGAAATCCTTCCTGCCATGCTGAACATCTCTTGCAAATGACCCCTCCATGCAGCTTGCATAGGAAGCTGGCATTTGGTTTGCTATACAGTCTTTTAGATCTAGACCTGGGGGTAGATTTCCGAACATGTACACAGATGGGGAAGCAAATGGTTGCAATCGATGCAGTCTTGTACTGTAAGACTCCTACTTGCAAGTTTTTCATATTGCATATTCATTTAGTGTATCAATGTATCTATGTCTATGTTTATCCGCAATCGGCAGCTGGCCATGCAGTATTTTGGGATAGCGTTTGCCCTGAGGAGGAGGACGACCACTTCAGGCAATGGAAGCGTTGGCGTTCATCTCACCTGTATAGTCTCATTGAGTTTGCATTTATATATCATTATATATGTATATTATATGTTTATATTATAATGGTTCTAATTAGGACGTTTTATAGGTTTGGACTCGGATTGCCTTTTGCAATGTTGTGCTTGTGAAGTATGGTGACTGGGCTGCATGCTACAGGGGGTGCATGGTGCGCCTATCCGGAGAGGGCTTGCTCTCAGTGATGCTTGAGAGCTTCAAGTCTGGCACTCAAGCAGAGTTTACATGGTTGAAACCTCAATCAATCATCAAAATCGAAGGTCACCCGCCCATGTGTGACACATGTAGCCCCTATCAGTAGCACTCAGTGGTGGTGCAAGTAGAAGATGTTGATTTGGACATGGTTTGGTTGTTCAATTTATTTATATATTAACAAAAAAAAACTACACTGGAAAAAGTTCTAAAGAGAAATAAAAAGAAACAAACATATATAAAGACATACTGTGAAATAAGAATAAAGTTATAATGAATTTATTTGATTCTATTCAATCTGTTCAGACTCTGGCTCAGCAAATCTGATTTGTTACCTTTCCGCTGGCCCCGCGGTGCCAAACATCTGACAACACAAGATTCTGAGATCCAAAAGCTACCAAAACACAAAAAGACAAAGTTTTTCTCACAGCACATCACTCCAAAAAAGCTCTGCAAGTTTGCAGCTTGCTGGTGTTTGTTTTTCAATTGTTGTTTACGTGTTTTTGATTTATTGTCATGGTGGTGTTCTCTTTTTGATGTGTTTTGCAGCATGGTTTCTTCTTTTTTCCAACGCAGCCCACCGTCCAGAAACCGGAGGAAGAACATACAAAAAAACATGGTTTGACTTGTCTTGAGGTACTTTTTGTTTTTGTTAATTGTTGTTTTTTGGCAGTTTCTTCCCCCCTTGTTGGTATGTGTTTATTGTGTTGTTTTGCCCGGATCATTTTTTCATATGGTTCATTTCCTTTCATTCTTTTCAGTTTTTTTTCATTGTGTTTCATTGAAGAAACCATTGCCAATCTAGACCACTGACATGTTATACTACCACTTAGTCTTGCTGACTCTAAGAATAAAATGAATCAAACCTTACTAGGGTGAGGAATTGTCAACCCTGCATCAACACCTTATTAAGCCGTCTATTGTTGGGAGGGTACCTTTTACCCGGGCACTGAGTACCCTTAGATTTCAGTGTATCAAGACTGAAATTTGCGGAGGTGAAAGCAGCTCCTAATATGTTTCCCTGAGGCAGACTGAAAAGGCACTTCTCCAAAACTGCCTCAACCAGAATTGACTATATAACAAAGCTTGGATCAGGTTTTTTCAGCACAGCATTGTCACATTGAACTTGACATTCTGGTTTTTGACAGGAGAGAAGCTTCACGTTCTTTAGCCAACGTGGTGGAGAACGTGTTCCTCCCTGAGATGTGCAGTTCAGTTGATTTCTCATACTGGTGCCCTTACTGTAGTGCTACAGTCAAATGGTTTAGTCGCATCGATATATGTGAAATGTATCTGTCTCTGTTTCCTTGCAGTATCTGAGTATCTCTGGAATATGTTGAAAGTCAGATTGTTGACCATGTTCGATAAAAGATCAGCGCATGATGGATGCTGTCCTTTTAAAAAAAACACATGACAATGTTCCGATATGCCATTGTTTTATATTGTTTTACCATGTTTTACCCTTATTGAAAGCTTTGAGGTACCATATGAATCGAATAAAATAGCCAGTGGATAGAGCAGGAGCAGCATCGACTTTGACAATTGATCAGCAAAAAACACGCCATTTGTGTTTATTTCCTCTTGAGCTGTCTTGCGTTGCCTCCATAGCGCAGAGGATTCAAAAGGGAGAAGCTGGCCGTGCAGCAGGCACTTGTGTGGGTAGCCACTATGTTCCGTGGACTGGAATGTTTTTTCATGTTTTTTCACAGAGTCACAGAACTGCCATGGGGGAAAAGCCATCGCTGTAATCCATGAGCTCTCGCATTTTGCTCCAGAATTCCGCGAACATTTGTCATTTTGTCTATTTCTTCACTTCTTTGATGCCTGACACTCTGGCTTCCACTTCCGCCACAAACTATATTTATGAGGGGCGGTGGATGAAAGCATTCAAACACATGAAGATCATGAAGACTTCATATGATGACAATTGATGAAGTGGGTCTTTTTTGGTCTTTTGCCTATAATGTGTTGTGAGACAAAATCCACGCATGAAGGCGATGCCAATGCCTGGAAGTTGACGGAGGCCTGTTGTGTGGTGTGCGTTCACAAAATTTGAGCAGAAAGAGATGGGAGATGATAGGAGCATAGTATAGCATGCTTTCAGTCGTGTTCATGGAAACATAATGAAACGGATTGCCCTTTCATCTCCTTCAAGCGCACAGAATGTGCAAGTCCATAGACTGCCACTTTGTGGATCCTCAGCCTGCACCAGAGATGATTTAGGTGATAGATTTGATGTACTTTGATGTACTTTGTGCATGTGTCTTTGTGATAGCCTGCACAGTTCCTTTCACCACAGTCCTGGTATGTGGGAACATATCAGATTATGAAGCCATATGAAATCCGATATTATATATATACAATATATACAGTATATATAGTCTAGTTTAGAAAGGCCTGACGGAGCCGAATTGCCTCCGAAGTCTCCTCCAGCTCTGAAGAACGTTTCCCAATGCTTGCAGCTCGGGCTCCTCATCTTCAGCATTGCTGCAGCAGAGGCACAATGGCTCCTTCTGGTGATGAGATTTTTGAGTTATCGGCTGTTGCAAAGTGGATCACGCATGGTCACACAGTGTACCAGAATCTGGCAGGCCAGTGTGAAATCTTTGCAGCGCAGTGAGCTTGGACCGTTGGTTCCATGGCGGAGTTTTGAAACCGCGCACTGGAAATTGAGACGATGTCAACCCAAGACATCCGCATCCACAGACTTCAAAGAAACCCGGCATGGATCGGCTTGGTTCTTGTTTCAGCTGAGTAGCGGAAAGTCATGACACGTTTTGGACTTTGGACCCACCTCTATTTGTAAGACAATGATGGGTTCAACATCTTGCAGCTTTCAACAGTCCTTTCTCTATCCTTTTTTGGCACAGCAAGTCCCCGCTTCTGCCATCTCCAGATTTTTGGATATTCATGATGATTAACGTGTCTGCAGCCACAAAGCTGCATTCGGTTTTACATAAGAGGCTCATGATATTGACAGTAGCCAGAACCATCAAAAAAACAATCAATAATGTTTTAACATGTTTTATATAAGATTTAGACTCTTTGTTTGTCCTGAACTTTGGTATGAGGTTCCCATCAGGAGAGTGGACACCGCGTGTCAAAAATGTCAAAACTTGTTTGAATTTGACAGGGTTTGACAGGCACAGCGTTTCACTTTTTACACGAAGGCCAATTCAAGGCCAGCAAGTTCTTTCATATTGGCCAGACAATTGGTTGGAAGCTATGCTCAATATGTAAGACACTGTAAGAGACTGTAAGAACGTGTGTTTGGAAGCAGTGATTTTGAAGGGGTTGAGCCAGATCAAGCCTGGAGCGGGCTGTGTTTGACACAGCCATAGCACATTCTGAAAACATACATACATACATACATACATTCATACATACATACATACATATATATATATTCCTATCCTATCATCAAAGATGCGTCATTCCAAGCCATGATCGGAATCCTGCGAGTGAGAGCTGCCCTCCAACTGCGAGCTTGGCACTCGGCTGGCACTTGCGCAGGCCAGGGCTGCGGAGAATCTCTGAGAATCACCTGATGACTGGTGGATCTTGTGGACTAGGATTTACAAGAAAATACAATCACTTGACTGCTGGTATTGACAGCTGATATCCATATCTCCCAAGTACTCTGAATTTCCATCTTAGTGACCTTAGTGCTTTCAGGCTTAGAATCTTAGATCAGAAAAGTGATTGCTGCAATTTCTATGATACTAGTATTGTATGATGTTCATTGATGTTCATAGATTGCTAAACTTGGATATGCTTCGCACGAAGCATCCTCTCCGTGCCGGTCCTTACAGGTCTACAGTGGCGGAAGGCCCTTCGAATTTCCTTTGCTAGTTGCGTCTTAGAAGGCGAAGATGCAAAGGTGATCTCAATTTGCTCAAAAAGATGCTTGCAAGAGTTCAATTCGCAGTGAGGCCTTTCCCATCCTGTTCCGATGGCATGGCATGAAAGGTATACTGTCAGTATACTGTGGGATGATCGCACTTTTGCACTAGGCCTCTAACGTTGGGGCAGATGGTGATGGTCGCTCGCTGGTATTGCCTTTGGCGCTCTTCGCCGGTGGGCTGAGACTCGGGGTGACAACAATTCCCACTTAGTAGTCTACATCACATGAGAGACTTATGGCATGGTGTCACATGGTTTGTTTATGGCAGATGTCGATGCTTAATCCGGATCAACTCGAATGTTTTTGAGGCAGACGATCGGCCGGATGGATAGCGGGTGGAAGCACACATCAAGAGTGTTAGTTGAAATGAAGGTGATTCCAAATGATGTGTGCATTTATTTTAGGATTCTTGCGTTATCTTGTTGCATTGCTGTTGCTAGTTCTCTCCCTTCCTGGCATAGTTCCCATGCAGTGGACGCACTGTTCTCGTTGTTTCCCTGTGTGCAGGAACTGGAGCTGCTGCCGGATATGTGCTTTATTTAGAGCATCTCGATGAGAGCAAGGTGCATATCCGGATATGGTGCCACAGCGCCACATCCTTTAGATTGAACCGTTTGAACATGAAGACTGATATCACATGATATCACTAACACGTTTTTCAAGGAATCTGATTCAGACTGGTTTGCGTCTAATTAGCAGCCTTCTTACCACTTTTATGGTCAGAATTATGTTTCAGAAATCATCCCTCAAAATCCATTGACTCGTCAATTTATTTGGTTGATTTGGGGTGTCTGTATGTGATGTATGTGTATGATTATTAATATATTATTTTATATCGATACGATTTCAGCAGCATTGAACCGATGGGAGATCGGACCCGCTTTGACCTTTCAACACTTAGCAGGTCCGAGGGCCGGCCCTCTTCCCCGAGGAGGTTTCAAGCCGCTGGGCTGGAATATTTAGAATCCATATTAGCCTCACATCGCAGTGAAAGGATCCAAAGCAAATCCTGTATATATAATGTTTTCATACTCCACAGAGCTCAAAAGATAAGCATTCTGAACAGGACTGAGGGCGCAGAAGTATTTAAGAAGTGCTGGCAGCTCTGGCAACAATGGCATACAATGGCACTGAGAGCAATACCAAAGCACGCCGAATAAGTTCAAGAGGAGTGATGTGATGCGAGATGCATTTCGACGATGACAAGTCTTGGTTTGTTCCCAGAGAGAGGTCCTTAAATCTGTGAATTGTTGAGTAATTAATGTTTCCTTGCCGTTCCAAGATAGCCCTGTAAGTATAGAGCAGCGCAGAATTTGAAGAGAATATCAGGTGTGAACCCGCGGACGGTCTCGGGGCTTTAGGCTCGCTTCGGGCAACGAACACCCTTTCTATCCTTTTCTGACTAAGGTCCAGACAATCCGCGGGTTTGGTTTGATGTCTCTGTGAATCACCGACAAGTTGGGCGAGTCGAGTGCGAACTGTTCCCTATCTGAACTTCTTTGCGATAGTTTGTCAAACAGACGTGGTTGCTCGACATGCTTTGTCAAACGCTTCTCCGAATCGCAAAGAATGATCTTGACTGCAAATCTGCGAACGTGGGCCAATTCCCCAACTCCGTTGCGCATTTTGCCTTCAAACCCAGGTTTAAACAGATATGCCCAAAAACCGTGGAGAACTTCCGCTGTCTTTGCACTGGAGAGTCCTTGGACACAAACTATGGTAAATTTGATTCGCTCTTTGCTTGTTTCTCGCTTGGCATTTCAAATGAAAAGTATGTAAATAACGATTGTAAATTCTAGCCACTGGCCAAGGGGCCATGAACAAATAAAGAAGAGAAAGATAGGGAAAGGGCATTCCTGCCAACAAAGGCATGCAGCACATGTGGGTGAATTTGATTGCTTGTTGTTCAAATAATGTATTGTACGTGCTTATTTAGTATATTTTATTATTGTTCTTTCTATATTGATATTGTACGGTAAACATTGCTCATGCGTGGTCACTCATAGAGCATGTCATCCGGCTAGAGCATCCCTTGCAAGGAAAGGCATTGGAAAGTTGGGCAGGCCACTGCACTACAAGGAGTGTGACTTGGCATGGGAAAGATAGTATAAAATCGATATATTTGAAGGCTGAAGAGATAGTTACGAACAAAATGTACTACAAAAGCTTCTCACCTCTACTAAGGGCATTATTTTGCTGCTTGCTTTGACATGTTTCTCAGAGTCGATCACTTCCGTTTCAGTTTTGGAGCAAATTGAAGCAGGACTTTGCAGGAAATTTCAAGTGGATTGCTTCTTTTGGTTCTGGATTTTGTTTATTTTGTTTCAGCTTGAACTTGAAACAGCGGCACTTGGTCAGGTCAAATGCATACACTGAACAGTGGCCATGATGAGACGCTGTAGAAACAGAAACAACCGCCCAAACGAAAGCGGAGCATAGCGGAGCTATGATGTTTCGATGTTTCGATGTTTTGCATTCATTCGTGGCTTGCCCAGGTCCCATTCACCGGATTATGCCAGGCCTAATTTGCCACTTGGTCGCTTTCATAGTTCAGCTATCATGCTTAATCACAGTTGAATTATATTTGAAAAAGCTCAGATGCTGCTTACAACCCGAAAAAGTCGTGTGGTACCAAAAGGGCACAAATTGCATGTTTTCTTTCTAGAAGCCCAGCTGTTGTCGCATGTCAATCTAAACGTGCCTTCACTGAGACTAATGTCACCAGAATTCCGAAATCCTCCTAACTTTTCACTGGTCCGAATCGTGCCAGAAGTATCTATGAGTGCAACACGGTCAACGCTTGCTGCAAAACAAATTGATATGTAGAGAAAAGAAACTCAAACAGCAAAAATAGAAATAGGTCATAGATGGTCAATATAGGATGGAATAGATGTGAATAGATGACTTATGGATACTTATGGCATAAATATCATAAATGGACTCTTATGGTGACTTGCAATTGAGGCCAAGGAGGCGACTTCGTAAATGGCAATGGCTCTGGTGGTGAGACCTGGCGTCAAAAGACCTGTGTCCAAATTGAAACCATATGCCCTCACGTGCCAACAATTGCCCTCATATGCCAGCTGGGTAAACATTCTTGATTTTGATGTCTGAGAGCCCCAGGAAAGCATCTATGGCACTGCCTTTGCAGATGAGTTTGAGAGAGGGGTGCAGCTTGGGATGTCGAAATCAGAGTTGATGGATGTTGATTGTCAACTTAGAAAAGGAGTCTAACTGGACATTGGAGACACGTGGAGACACCATGCTGATATATCCGGATACTTGAAGCATCTTGAAGCATCTTGAAGCATCTTGAAGCCACAAGCCCGGCATCAACTCCAGAAGTCTAGCAGGCGTACTCTTCAGTCGCTTGTGTGATCGAAAGGACGGGATGGGATAGGTGAAGTTTTAATAAGTTTTAGGTGAAGTAAGATTTAAGATGATTTAAGATGATTTAAGTAAGATATTGTTCGGGTTTTGTTCATTTCAAAAGTGTACGTTTCACGAGCGCCAGGTAGTTCTTCACTCCAAGCCAATGCTGCTATCCATGGCCAATACTGGACCCGACACAAATGGCTCGCAGTTTTTCATTACGCTCCTGGGCAACAAGGCAAATATAGGCAAACAATGGCAAACATCGAAAACATCTAAATCCAACGGAAGCGAAGGACGAAGTTTCAGTACAAGTTGAGGTGTGAAATTCATGCAGAAACCTTTGTACAAAGTCTCTGAACATGTATCCAATGAATTACTGCAAAATCTACACAGGAAATTTCAGGAAAGTAGAAGGCACCTTCGGTGAGGTTCCGCCAGAATTGCTCGGACACATGAAATGACCTCCAACAATCCTCCAATCATAAGACACTGATCTGAAAGGTGCAGTGATTTCGCTAATGGAGACTGTCACTGGAGGGTGCTAGAAGAATTTTGAAAAAACACAGCTGAGGAATGCGAAAATGCATCATTTGGATGAAAAACACGTGGTTTTCGGACAGGTTGTCGATGGAGAAGATGTGATTAGTTATGTGTCTTGGCAGCTGGACGAGGCATTTGCTTCACTTGAAACCTCTCACTGACAAGTGGCCTCAAATCAAGATGTAAAACATTAACCCATAGCCCATAGCTTGATCCAAAAATCTCATACTTCTCATACCGACACTTGGAAAGTAGCCAGAGTATGCCAGAGATTTCTACGTTTACTTCCATTGTTTGATCCTGTCTAGCCTAGCAGCGCTACTACATGCTACTACTAATTACTGCTATAGATTTCCACGAAAAGTCGACAGATACATCAAAAATCATCAAAATAAGCACTGCTCATGTATACTGTATACTGTATACGACTTTTTTTCTTGCTCATCTGAGTTACATCGTTTTGGCAAGCCAGATGGCTCCACCATTGCTACGGTCTTGATTACCAACTGTGGTGAGGTGCCGGAGGCAGGAACTGCATGGAACATCATGGAAGTAACTCTTCTCGAGATTCTCGAGCATAAGAATTGTGATAATTGTGTTTGTTGTTTGGGAATGTTTGGGGTTCGCAAAATGGGTGCAAAAAACGGATTGAACATGACTGATGCAAGATCAGATAGTTCAGGCAAAAACCTCAAGAAGCTGAGCAGATTCGCTGCAGAGCAATCCAACGCAGCAGGAGGCCTTTTGCAAGACCAAAACTTGCCTGTTGGATCTTGTTAGAGGATTGGAGCTCAACAAAGCGGCTTTGCTGTCTCCTGGTGCAAGAAGGAAATTGCTGGGCCTGGCACGTGATGACTTGTGCAAAGTACACCAAGCTGTATATAGGAGCTGGGCCGATTGGAAAAGGGTCGTGTGGTTAGCTTTGTGCAGACGTCAGTGCTCTTGGGCATGATTGGAGACAGCAACACGAGTCCAATTTCACGATTAGTTTGAGACCAGCTCAAGCAGATGTGATGTGATACTGTAGATGAACGCAGAGGAATGTAGATGCTTCATGATGCTTCACTGACAGAAAGCAAGCGACGAAGCACCAGCCGTGCCAGGTGCCGACGGCCCTGTCCCTTGCGGCAAAGCTCAGTGGCGACAAAGCAGCGCCAGAGGTGTCATCTGTAGTGGCATTGGCATTGGCATCTCGAGGATTTTGTACTTATTCAATCTTATTCACACTTTTGTAATCTTTTGTAGATCTTTCGTCATGTTTCATCATCTTTACTTTCTGCTTACTTTTCTTGTTCCGCATTCTTTGTTTTCGCACTTGCATGGAAGACTCATGTGCCCAAATCAAATTGACACACATTCTGACTGAGAGATGTGTTGGCTTGGTGGGTCTCAACTACAGTTTGGCATTCAATGGATTGACAAGACGTGAAAGTTCTACGATAGAACTATAAGATATACAAGTCTATAAGATTCTATAAGTATTTGCAACGTCATTCGTGACCTTTTTTTTGTCCTGAAGATAATAATGGCTTTGATTTTCTTTGCTCAGATTTCAAAATTGTCCCTGTTGGAGTTGTGTCTTGTTGCAGTTCCTCCGTGCACGGGCATTCTCCCTGCTACACCGACTGGGAGACACGGTCACAGCGTTAGCGCGACACCAAGCTCCTTCAAACATGAACAGATGACAAGGCTGGCAATATTCTACAAGATGAAGGATCCTTTCCAAAAATGTCTAATTATATAATATTATATATATACATATATATATATTCGTTTCCGAAATCAGAGTGATCCAGATGATCCAGGCATTCCAAGCTTCCTGTCAAGACCTGTCAAGCATCGGGAAATTCATGCCCTCCAAAATATCCAGAGCCTGGAGTTTTATGTCCTGAACACCTCATAGCGTGGCTTTTACATGCTTTTACCGTCTGTTTCGACATGAGACATCCCATTCGTGCATATAGTTTCATCATTTCTCATGCTGTGAAGAGTCTTGAAGATGTTAAGTTTATAGTTTATTCAAGATTATTTAAGAAATTTAAGAGTATGAGTCTTGAACTCGATGAGGATGACTATGACTGTCAGATACTGTCAGTACAGTACTCTTTAATTTGTGTCGCTCCGATGCTCAAAGGTCAAAAAAACACGGAGCAAAAACTCGGGTGTGGGGGTTCTATGGGGTTTCTATGGTGTTCTTGATGGTTCTTGTATCTTTTAGCATCCATGACGTGCACCACTGACTTGCTGTGACTTGCCGTGACTTGCTCAAAGTGGGGGCCACACCGAAGCCTCGGTGTGCGAACAACCCATGGCGTGTCGGTGGACCACCAAAGGTGGCATGGAAGCTCAGCGAACCCGGCGAACCCGGTTGCTACAGACTCAGATCTGTTCAGATATGTTCAGATTGTTCAGATTGTTCAGATATGTTCGGATAGATCAGCGTTTGCCTTTTGCGCCCAAAACTGTCATGGAAAGCAGGGGTTGTATGGGTTTGTTCACAGCTACGTTGCTATACCAAGAAGATCCAACAAGTAACTAAGTGGTGGAACCTAAAATTGAAGCGCATAGAAAATACATGCTGAATATTGCTGAATTATCTATTTGGATTGACGGATGTCAATGTAGGGCGTAGGGAGTTTAACTTGTTTGTAGGATGTGCAGGCGAAGGCCAAAGGAAATATGCAAAATTACGTTGCACCAAAATGGGTTCTCAGGGCGTTTGTCAATCTCTTGACTTCGTACTAGACATTTGCACATGAAAGGATGGCGATTTTGATGAATCGTCTTATTTGAATGTATAGGATAGATATGGATAGATGTGTCCAACAGTGTGAGATATCCGTGTGCATGTGTGCATTTGGATGCCTGTCATGGCAAAACAGACATGTAGATCGATTGGCTCAAGCAATGATGGCATGAATAGCGTAGGGCATGTAGGGCGAACAAGCATATTCTTCGTATTCTTGTTCCCAGATCATCCCAGATCCAGATACCTGGACAGAAATTTGTCTTCACGACTTCACACAGATTCGTGTCGTGTCCTTCACTTCAAAATGGACATGATGCCAAATTGTCTTAAAAGAGTCCGCAAAGTGAAAGGCTTAGACAGTGGGTGAATCATGCCAAATCATGCTATATATGGATGTATCATGATGTATCTACATCCAGGCAATTGAAGCATCCAGGTCTGAAGTCAGAAATGCTTTGATTTTCATTGCGACTTCTATGTCCTTGGCATTTGGGAGATGGCGATGGCGTCAATGGAGTTTCTTCGTGGCAATTGCTGCATTGGTTAAAGTGCCAGCATCGTGGCTGGAAATGGCTGGAACAGAAAAGTGTCGCTTCACCTGGGAAGGGTTCTTAAACTTCCCGCTTTTCGTAAAGTCCAGGTTTCTCTCGTTTCAAGTTTTTTAAGTTGAGACTGAAACGAGAATTGAGAGAATTGAGAAATATTGAGAAAGAGGACAAAACTCAAAGAGGCAGAGAGCTGCATGTTCGCAGGTCGCAGGCATTGCTGGCAAGCTGCCAAAAAGCTCAAAAATTATCCGATGTGTTAAAACACATATTTCAAGGATTTCTGATTTAAGGATATTTAGGGGGCTCACTGGTGATGCTTGTCCAGGTTTGGCTTTGTGGCGGAGCACTGCGTTCAAAGGCCGCTGTGGCTGTCGGGTAAAAGGATGGTGCTGAATGGTACTGAAGATCAATAACGGCGCCAGGCCACGAAAAGCCCGAAGAATAGAAAGCCACTGCTTTGATTTCGGTCTGGAGTGGCACAGAGGTCCCTTTGCTTCTTTATTGCGCACATGCTGTTACAAGCTGTGTAATTCCATTTTAGGATATAAACTGTTAGCAGAGGAAACTGCGTTGAATTTAGAGGTGTGTTTGCGGAAAGCAGGAATGGGGATTTTCAAAGACCGCGGATGTAAAGTCCATGCTTTCAAGAGAAACTGGTGCAAGAAGGACAAGAGGAGCGTCTTCATGCATTAACTAATTAGGTCTTGATCAAAATGCTCTGAGTCGTGCAAGTTGTGTGGGGACTAGCCCCTGCAACGTTCGTTATCTGTATATCAATATAATTAATTATGATTATGTATCTATACAATATATGGTATGCTTTCTTCCTGTCCCCATGTTCACACTGTGGATTGCAGGTGTCGATCCAACCAGTGAGGGCGCAGTCGGACAGCACAGAGTGCGAGTCCTGGGGAAAGTGCAGTTGACACAGACAGTGGACTGCAGCTGGGGGACTGTTGTGGCATCTTAGGAATTTCAAACATGTTCGAAAGATTCAGACGTGCTGGGCCGGGCCAGGTTCTAGCCGATTTGGTGTAAAGACCAGCTAGGCTAAGTCATTTTGCGTACGATCTGATCGAAATGTATATAATATACTGTGGGATTAGTGAGGAAATAAAAGGAAATGATAGAGAAAGGGAAGGAGGAACTCGTATGCCCAATCTGAAGCGTTTGTTTGCAGAATAATGTAATTATTTGGATTTATTTACTTGTAAATCATAAAGAAGTTTTAAAGATGCATTTACATATGATGCACGTCTAAGATATTCTGTGTAACACGTTTTTAAGGTTTAAGCATGGCAGTCAGAGGCAGTCTGGAGATCCGTGGGAGCTATTGAAGTCACTGGAAGGCGCAGCTTTTGGGAGTGTAGTAGCCTGTTCACCAGTCTGCCTCCTTGCCAGATTGATGACCAATCAAATTACCACAAAAAATAATTTAAATGAACAAAAAGAAGTTGGCCGTATCGAAATGTCTTCACATGCCAAGAATGTGACTGCGACCATTCCTGGGAGAAGCTTCTTCATGCGTCTATAGTAGCACTACATACATGTAACTCACATTCTGAATTTCTCTTACATGTGTTTCTCTTTGCAGGCGATGTCCAGTGGCGGCAGGAAGAAGCTGCAAGGCTTTTGAGCCGTTCTGCCTTGGAGGTGTTGAGCCAATGGTTTAAGCCTGCAGGCACGCCATGGCACGCCTTATGCCATGGAGTATGTTGCTTTCTTGGATCCACAATCAGCTTGTTGGTCCTTTAGTATGTTGAGTCAGTGAACATGGAGAAATTGTAAGAAACCCTTTTTATTTTTTTTTAACCTTTTAAGATCTTTTGAGTGGACACTGACGTGGTCAGACTGCGGCACAGAGGCCCTAGATTGTGCGTGGAGACCTCTGACAACGTTGACGAGGCTCTCGACGCTTTGCTGGAGGAGGCGAAGCCACATGTGGTGGACTTCCTCTCTGACCGGCAAGTGCCAGGCCGCAAGCCCCAAGCCGCCGCAAGCATCCGCAAGCAGCTGCAAGATCTATAAGTCTTGCAGTCCACAATGGTACACAATAATGAACAGAAAGTTTGCCTAGTCGAGATGTTTGAATAGATGTCAACATCGTGAACTCAGCGTACGGATGAGAAATCCTTGTGACTCGTTCCTAAATTGAACCCTCTCGTCTCTTTCTAGGCCAATTCTGAAGTAGCCTGAAATGAAAATAGTACTGTAGTCATCTGTAGTCTGTATGTGTGATGTCACTGAAGGCCTTGGATTTGAAACTCAGTGTGGGCGTAGGCGCATGCAGTTTGGAACTTGAATCACTTGCAACCCCTGCCGCTTCCTTCACTCCATCTTTGGCCTTTGCCAGCCGAAGTAGTAGCCTCTCAGTAGACCTACACCCCCCGTCCCCCCCTTCATCTTCAGTAAGACCTCGCTACGCGCCTAGTAAGCATTCAGCCCTATAGTAAGCACTCAAAACAGCCCCATCCCCACAGTAAGCCTTGGTGAATTTTTGATGTTTTCAGAGAAATTCAGGGTCAAGTCCAACGAAAACCATACTTATTGGTCCCCCCCAAAACAACGTCTTATTGCAAGCTTGCATTTTGAGCGTCCCCCCTCCTTAAAAGGGTGGTGATTATATATGTATATATATATATTTATAAATATATATTATATCTCTTTCTGGGGTGATTCTAATTATCATAACACATGATAAAACCAGATCCTAACCCATGATAAAAGCAGATCCTACAGTATCCCATGGTTCCCCAGATTCAAGGCCCCAATATCTTGGACGTCGGTCTACAAAATGATGAGTTTGGGAACAATTTTTATGAATTTGACATAACTTGACCTCAAATCACATACGAATGCAATGTTTCAAGCTTCCCAGCCCCTATCGAGCGCTTACTGAGTGCTTACTAAGAAAACGGGAAAGCCAAGAAAATCTACCAAGATTTGCGAAATAGGTGCATATTGTACTCTTACTGAGTGCTTACTAAGGACTTAGTACAGTAAGGCCTCAAAAGGGGGGAAGCCAAGAAAATCCACCAAAATCCAGCAAATGTTGAGGGCTCTTCGGAGTGTCACGCCACATGGAAAAACGTAAGTGACGCTTCATCTTTAGGTTTTCAAACTCGAATCATCCAACCACACAAAAAGAAACAATGAAGTGTGAAACCTCTTGACTGGAACGTTCGATATGGGAACATGCCTTGATTGGGGTATCTTTTGAACCCTCCAAACCTTTGAGTCGTAGTCATGGCGTGACTTTCTTGTCGAGATGCGGAAATCACAAATTCAATATGATCGTGGCAAAAAACCTCCTGCAAATCACTGCTCACTGCTCTCAGTAAGCTAAAAGCTGCATAAAACTCCCCTCTCTCAATAGGCTTGCTGAGAATGGCCAGGGGCGGGGGGTGTGGGGGGGTGAATGTGTCCATGAAGACAGTTTTTTGGAAGTATGATTTACATGTTCAGCAGTCCTTGGCGAAGAGTGACCCCCTGTCTCCTCACCGGTCACGCACAATCCGAGACAACACTCTATGTGACGAGGCGTTGTAAGCCGCATCTTTTGGCAAGCAGAACTTTATTTGCGCAACTTTCAGCAGGTGTGGCATTGGGATGCATGGCATGCATGGATATGGATACTATTTTGATATATTTTGATTTAGGGAATTATGGCCCCTCCTTTTTGCTCACTGGAAGCACATGTCTGCTGAAAAGAACAACCTCAATTGATTCGATTCACCTAAAAATTCTCTCCTGTACTGTACGGCCGACAGCTGGAGAGCCAATTCCACAGGTTGCTGGAGAAGCACCGGTGGAAGAATTTCAGCAAACAGCCAAGCTTGTTGAAGAGGAGGTGGCGCCGCAAGGGTCGCAGATGGAGGCAGGAGAAACACCGAGCAGAAATCTGAATGCTGAAATACGCTGAAATACGCTGAAATACGCTGAAATGTATCCCTGTGTACATTTCCACTATGAAATGGCTTGACCCATGTTCCATTCCAGGGGCATTTTTCTAAGAAAAGGAGGCATTTTGTAAGGACATTTTTCTGGTCAACCATGCCATTTTGTAAAAA
>Ga0126342_10000066_pt1 | contig 60577 bp, 68 predicted proteins | sample Cyp1metagenome_FD_92528 | JGI IMG/M metagenome (GOLD analysis project Ga0126342, IMG submission 92528) | Coral microbial communities from Lord Howe Island, Old Settlement Bay, Australia - Cyphastrea 1 metagenome | ecosystem: Host-associated > Invertebrates > Cnidaria > Coral ...
AGACTTTGTGGTGGTGTGCTTCGCTGTCCAGCAATTGGCGTACATCTGTCTGGGCGAGGCTGGGATGTCGGAAGGCAAAGGCATCGTGCCCCCCAGTGGCCGAACTCGCTTCCTTGATATAGGTATGACAGGTGAATGGGTTGCCATTCCTCACGGACTGGACCAGCACTCTGCATGGTGAGCCCTGTTTCATTGTAGCCATCATTTGGGCTTGGCATGGGCAGGTAGTAGTCTAACATGTAAATGGCCATGGGCAGCTTCAGGGTACCTAGGAACTGTTGGACCATGGTAGTGTAGCTTGGCATTTGCGCCCTGGATGCAATGTGCACTGCGACCAGCTTGGCTAGGTAGTGAGTGGCGGCTTGTTCGGTGTGGATGTTGGAATGGCGTTGTCCAATGTGCTCAACCAGTTCTGTGATGGTTGTGGTGGGGGTCTCACACAGTATGGCCAATTCACGCACCAAAGCTCTTGCTCTGTGGTCGAGTTTGAAGCTGCACCACGAGATCAGTCGTAGTGGGGCTTGCGCGTAGACTTCAAACGGCAGTACGCCAGGAATCTGCTCAAGGGTGGAGAGGTCATGTCGTCCTTCTGGGAGCTCTACTTTCGTCCAATGCGCGTAGTTGTGCTGAGCGTTTCCAAGGTAGGCCCTCCAACCTGTGACATAGGTGATTCTGAACTCGAAGTGTCGGAGTTGCACTATGTCTGCCCTGGACGGGTTCCATACACATAAGCGATCTTCAGCATGGTGAATCAGGTGCAGTTGTCTTTTCCCTGAACGTTTTGGTTGTGTCATATACTTGGGGGGGAAGGCAACGGCTGCAAGCACAGTTGTGCCGATGAAGTTGGGGAATTCCGCTAGGATTTCTTCCCACACCATGCCCGCATACGACCCGGCACTGTGCCCGCGGATCGAGAGGCCTACTCCAACTTGTTCTGCTAGCGATTAGCTTCTGCTGTAGTGAGGTTTGGTGGTCGGCAGATCCCTGTCAAGGGGTGTGCTGCGAGCAGCTGAGTGAAGAGGCGTAGGCTCTGTTTGTATCCTGTCCATGGCGGTTTGCGATGTGCTGGGGTGATTGGACCGAACTGCAATACCCGTAGGGCTCTGTGGATGATCTGTGCTTGAACTTGCGGGTGCAGTTGGACGCCCTTCACATGGCACCATGCATGCGCTCCAACTGGGAAGAGGCCTAAATGGAGCATGAGGTATTCTTGTGTGTGGGCCGTGCCTGCGATAGTGCCTTTTTTGGTGTGCCAGTCATCTTGCTTGCTCAACGATGGCCCGTAGACGTGGGCGTCCTTCTTGCAAGCAAGCAATACATCCCATTCTTCATCCAATTCACTGCCTCCTAACCCTGTACACTGAGCAATCAGGTTTCCTGTGTCAGTGGGGTTAATCAGCCAGTGCGTGCTCTCAATAATGACCGTTTGCCAATCTCGGTACTTGGGATCGGCATGGCTCGAGATGATTTCATTGATGGAGAGTTCTGAGCTGCTCGGTTCTAACTGGAGCTTTTGCTGCAAGGCATGCCGCAATGGCTGGGCTACATCAGCTGGGAGCTGCAGGCTAGCATGTTGTCCACAAAGCGTGCTTACTGCAACACAGTCCGGCGTCCACGGTGGCTGTGCATTGAACTGATGTGATGTTGGTACTGGAACCCACAGGCTTTGCAGCAGCAACACTTGTGTTGGTGTAAGGGCGCGTGTGGCTGGTACGCGAGGTTTAACTACGAATCGTCCACCTCTGACGAAGTCACACCCGTTCGAGTGAGTCCAGAGCGGGGGCAATTGTTCAAAACCAAGGAGGGCGGCACTCAATGGTGCAAGCCCCTTCTCTTGCCTCTCCTGCAGTTTGCGTCCAAGGTTGACTTTGTTGCCTTGGTATGCGTGGACAATGGGAGGCAGGGAATGGTTGCTGTCCACCTCCTTACTCTGGAACAATTTGTCTCCAGGTAAACATAAAATTGGAAAGTCGGCTGGGAAGGTTGACATGGGTGAAAGCGCTCCCTGTTCGAAGATTGGTCTGGCCCATGTAAGGAATGGCGGTGTTCTTCCAATAAAGGCAGGCCGCAGATATCGACTGTGTCCGTGCCTCGGCCATCCTATGTGTGGGGCTGGGATGGGGAATGCCACTTGTCCGGCCCATTCTCCCAGCATTGCCCAGGCGTGGGTCCACTCCAGGGGGATTCTTGCTTTGCATCCAAGCAGCGGCGTGAGGAGCAGTCCTCCGTGTAATGCATCGGAAGGGTCTTCAGGGACAGCTGATGTGGCCAGCAGGCGAGCCCGGCTGCGGCAAAGTTCTGTTTCCTACTCAGAGGGGGACTTGCTAGTAGCAGGCGCTGCAATGCGGCGGGCTTTGTGGGCTCTGGAGTCGCTGTCATCCGCCTTTGCAGCGGAGGTATATCGCTGGCACATGTCCGGTGACGATAACTAGGCCCGCATTAAGCTCCGCTCTGGATTCAGTCATCAGCAGTACTGCCGGCGGACAGTCATGCGCACTGGCCATTGTGTAGCTCTGCATTGCTTCTTCTACGTTTGGGACAAAGGTTTCCATTCTGACCTCTCATCGAAAGGGGGTGTGAAAATCTACATCAGTGGACGCTGAGAGATCAGTTGCACGCATGTTACTTCGTATTTGATTGTGTTGATGGTCGACAACATTGTGAATGAGCGCATCACGATGCGTAGTTGAGATTTTGCTGAATACCATCTCCGGATGATCTGTTTTTGGTATGACAAGCTTACGATTGGACGTATCATACTGCATAGTTGAGCTTTGAGCGATTATCATCTGTGAACGACAGATTTATCACGCTTTTCCATGCTCAACGAGCATTATGATGGTTAACGAGCACAACCGACACTGCGGTTGTACTCGTTATGCTTTGTAGTTGAGAGTTGTGATGTTTTTGTAGGAAACCGAACTTTATTCGAACCGTTTCGAAACATTTCAACTGTTTTTAGAAGAGAATGAAAGCTTTTGATCCTCAGTGGATCGCTTTTAGGAATGTCGTCAAGACTGGAAACCAGTTTGCCGTTTGCACAAAAACCACTCCTTGGTTTTAGTGACCTTTGAACAGTATTTGAAGTGAATACCCAGCGATACTCGTTGGCTCAAGCCCGAGCGAGAGAAACAGAGTGTGTGTTGAAGCGTTACTTGTTGTCACAATCACGTTCCTGAAGAAGAAGATCTTTGGTTACAGGTGGCCTCATGGTGGTTCCTGGCACACAAGTTCACAAGGTGGTTGAAGTTTTCAAGGACCATTTTGGCGCCGTGCGTGGACAGCTGATCCCGTGTCATGCCTCAATCCAACTTGAGGACGTATCAGCTGAACTGACTCCAACAGATGCTGCAGTTTTCAGAAGGGTTGTGGGTATGTGCTTACTTGAGTCGGGATCGTCCTGACTTTATCTTTCCTGTCAAGGAAGTTTCAGGCAAGATGTCACGTCCAACTTTGACAAGCCTTCAGCATTTGAGGAAGTTGATTGGCTACCTCAAGAAGATGGGCGACCTGAAAATTTTCTTGCAGCACCCTCAGCCTGGAGTTGGAAAATGGCGCACTTCATCAGAGAAGTACTAAGTACTGGCTACTGGATTTTGGAATCCTACAGTGATGCTGACTGGGCATCGAACAAGGCCCATCGAAAATCCACAAGCTGTGGAGTTCATCTCCTCAATGGATGCTTCTTATTTGCATCATCGAGAACATAGAGAGTTATTTCCCTGTCTTCCTGCGAATCTGAATTGTACAGCATCGTGTCGACCATGAGCGATGCAATATTCATCAGGCGCTGCTTGGAGTTTGTGTTGGGAGTTGAAATCTCTCAGGTTCACTTTAGAGATAGCAGCAGTGCACGTCAGCTACGCAATCGGCAGGGAGTGGGGAAAGTGAGACATTTGTCTGGAAAACTACTCTGGGTTCAATCTCAGGTGCAAAGTGGCTCAGTTGAGATGATTCAGATGCCAACGGCCTACAACGTTGGCGACATAGGCACCAAAAGCCTTGGCAGAAAGAGACTTTTTGCGTTGATGAATGAGCTTGGGATGGTTTCTGCAGAGACAGGCCAGCCAATTGGCCAGGAGGAGCTTGAAGCATTGCGTGAAAGCTACACCAATTCACGTGATGTCACGAAACTGGCAAAGACGATCCTCAGGTTGACAACAGTTTTGGGTCTTGGGCCAACTGGTTCAAATGCGCGGGGCCAGTGTGAGGACCACAGTGTTAGCAGTGATGGCAATGACACATTGTGGATCTGGCTTTCAATCCTTTTGCTGGCAGTGGCATGAATTGGTTTTGCGGTGGCTGCTTACAAACTTTGGTTGAGGATGGATCGAAGGATGCAACACAATGAACTCCAACAGGCAGAAACTGATACCTTCATGGGACGTCAGAGAGATTTGCTTGATGAGCATCGAACCAACCTTCAAGACTTTCGAACGCGATGCAACAACTATGTTAGGCAAACAAATCTAGGACTTGCCACACTGGAAGAGTACGTTGATTGCGTACATGATGGTCTGGTGCATTATGGTGGTTTGTACGATTCAATGAACTCACCCTACAACAAAGGTCTGACATGTTTGCTCAGGAGAGGTCGAACCAACTTCTGTTTCGAGCGCGTCAGGTGGCACCTGATACAACCGATGATGCTACTGGTCCGGGAGTCTATGCAACAGAGGCATCGGGCTCAGAAACACTTCCAGTGCCAATGGAGGACAATCAAATGGAGCATGGAGAGGAGGAGGAACCAACTTCAGATGCAGAAGTCCTGGACGATGACTCCTACACCAGAGAAGGAAATCTAACCAGGATTATCAAGCATCTTCATGATCAGGTGAATGAAGCTTTGGCTTTTGAGCACTACGAGGATGCCAGAGATATCCAGACGACCCTTACGGCTGTGCTTGAGGCAGCCAATTTCAGTCCACACCTTACGTTGGACATTGCAAGAAGGGTCACTGGAACATACCACGGGCTTTACAGGCGAGCCAGGATTCGAGGTGACCATGCTTTGTCAGGAGTCTATCAAGCGTTTGCAGAAGATTTGCATCGGTTTCTGTGAACTATAGATCAGATGGTACAGTTCACAGGTTTTTCATCAAGTGAAATTTCATGTGAAGCCAAACTTTTTCAGATGATTGGTCGATGAAAGACAATCGGCCAGTGGTTTGATGTTTGGTGGAAAGAGGGGTGCCGGGCAACCCCATAATCCCGAGGGATACCAGGCAATCCTAAATCCTGTGGAAGCAAAAGCGACCGTCAGAGTTAAGCAACACTCTGATGGACTGAGATGTGAACGCTGAAAGGAGCAGCTAAAGGCTCAATTCATCGAGGAGGATTGCGAAACAAATATGGTTGCACCCATGCCTCCAGTTCATGTCATTTCATGGCAGTTGCAGCAAGGATGACACGCACAAATTCCATTAGAGTGCATTTCAGATTTCACACAGTCTGCATGGAAAATCCATGTGAATCTACAGGCCCTTTACGGCTCAGTGAAAAGGTGAGCGCTGTGCACCGTTTCCTTCACACTTTCATTTACGTGCTGCTGTTTTTGTGTTGTTTGGGGTTCCATTTTCACCTGGTTTCAACTTTCATAGTTTTTTGTACTATGGACAAACTGTGTGCAATCCAGACTGGGGCATCCGGTTCTTAGCCATCAGACCTTTGCAAGCAGCCGAGTGTTGGAGTTGGCAATAAATTTCATATGATGAAAATTCGGATGGGAATCCATAGATTGGCTGGTTGCAATCGCACACAGAGATCGTCAAATTGGCGTGAGTCCGCAAACAGGTCGTGTTGTTTAGCAAAAATGGTGTGGAAAACGGGAAATTTGAAAGGAATAAATAAATATCAATGATGCGCAGAGATGTTTTGCGAGGTAGTTGATCACAGAGGGCCAATGATGGCCAATCATGTTGTTTTTTTGTTTGATACGATCATCATTGTCAATTGTTGGAAACATTTGCAAAAATTCATTTGTTTTTTCGCACTGTTTTGGTTCAAACATGTCAAGGTGGGTAATAATATGCCCGCCATGACATCCACATTCACTGCATGAGTTGGGACCTCAGTCAAAATCTTGACTGTTGCGATGGTTCTTTGAACAAGAACCAACAACGCACCCTTGCTCCTTCGCTCTTCGGTGCTTTCTTTCTGAGTAGTGCCTAGCATGTTTTCCATCCCATCTGTTTCACTCATGATGGGCATTTTCTTTTCTCTCGGCAGAGCGGCTTCACACCTTCCCTGCCCTTTTTTTATTTAGCTTTGGTTTTTCCAGAAGAGTTTCGCACGATTGGACTGATCGTGCTTGGACTTTCACAGAACAACAAAACATTTTCCTGCGTTCCAGATTTTTTCAAAATCACAAAATATCAAAACATAAGACATAGATTAAGAAAATGTGCATTCGAAGGGATTATCAACGAAAATCTGGCACTTTGGCAACGTTTCTCTGTGATGATCAATTCCCTGTGGATGTTCCGAGGTCCTGCATTTGACTAGGCACCAACCTTTGGACGCCGCGGGCGCAGGCTGGGGAACTTTGGTTATGAAGTACATTTGCAAAGGGGTCGGAATTCACGGCCCATGGGATTGTAGTTTTTTGGGGTTTCATTGATAAACTATTTTTTCTTGGTATCCGGTTTCCTTAATGCCTTAATGTGGGTTTCGGGCAGTTTGATGGGTTGTTGAAGTCACAAACCCAATGCAATTTAGGTGTTAAACGTCATGCCACTGGTTTGATGGGAAAGGCTAGAAACACACACTGCATTTCAGGGGAAACAAAACCCGGATGTAACCATGTAACCCTTATGTTCTATTTTCTGTTTTCAGTCCTGGCCCTGCTGTTTTTGCGGAAGTCTTTGGGTTCCTAGGTGCCGAATATGTGGGGCTGGGTCGCTGATATGCGCCCAGTCCGATGGTGCAGGCAGTTTGGATCATCGGTATCGACGATGATATTTCCGGCAGTTGAAACCACCGCTGAATCAAACATCAAAGGGAACTATGGCTTCGGCATGTGGGGAGTTGAAATCGGGTAATTGCACAGTACACGGGAAACCTGTATATAAAAATATCTAAATTTCAAAAAAATAACAATAAACTAGTGATTCCTGAGACAATCTCAAGTGCGAGGTTCGTTTAATTTCAACGGCACAGACATTGGTCAGATTTTCAAAGCATGGCGATGTCAGCCAAACTCTTGAGTTGTGTCTTGTGTTTTTTCGGAACTTGAAACCTGCAGGATATCGCCTTTGCTGCTTCTCTTGATTCACTGCCTCATTCAGAGTGTCCGAGCATGGTGCGCCCTACCCTGTTCCAAAGGTTTTTCTTGATGTCCAGTTTGTGCATCAACATTTTTATGTGTGTATGTGGGAGAAGTTTCTTCATGTCATGGTAAGTGACGACTCTTGAGGTGAGGTGAGCTGTGAGAAATGTGTGAGGATTTGGATTGATTGTGAATAGAAATGGTGACACGAGAGAAATTCATCTTGCTCACTCCAAACATTTTTTTTTCAAAATTCACTTTTGCGCCACCTAAATGACTTAAATGACTTATTAATACACATTAATTATACAGTTTCATTTCGGTCCGGTGAAATAAACTGCGCCAGCACTGCCAGCGCCAGGGTGCTCGTGTCTCGTGAGGGCGAGGTCACCCTGCTTGGTCCAGTGGACATTGGCCCAGCTGGCGAAAGCTTGGGATTAAAGGTCAAAATGAAGCACGACTTTATGCCGTTTATGCCATTGGTATATCATTGTTATTGATGTGTATTGTTGTGACTATCAGGATTTTACTATTCCTATTCCTATGGCTACTGTTCTTAGTGTCATTGTTGTAGTAGTTATTATGATTACCAATTTTTAGTAAGACCATCACCATCACCATCACCATCACCATCACCATCATCATCATCATCATCATCACCATCACCATCACCATCACCATCACCATCACCATCACCATCACAACAATCATCATCATCATCATCATCATCATCATCATCGTCATCGTCATCGTCATCATCATCATCATCATCATCATCACCATCACCATCACAACAATCATCATCATCATCGTCGTCGTCGTCATCATCATCATCATAATCATCATCATCATCATCATCATCATCATCACAACAATCATTTTCATCCTTATCATCAAGATCACACTCATAGTAATAACTATTTTCTTTTATTGAGATATATATCATTAAAAACGTGTGATTCAGTACGATGATCAACCATTACCTTGGGTACTGTGGGCCATGGCTGTTTTCCTCTGTGAACAACTGATGGTTTTTACCACATATGTTCCCTCCTTGATCCCTGTTGGAAGAGTGCCGAGGGGGAATCTCTCGCCAGATCCCTCCTTCAACCAAGACGCGAAGCTCACGTTTAGATCAAAGGGTGCAAGGTGCTTGGAGTGGTCAGCTGGTCGTGGGATACGATGGAATGTGGCCGTGGTTATATCCCTTGAGCTTTGAGTCTTTGAGTCTAAAAGGTGGATGGATGATCGATGTTCCAATTTGGGAGAGACCGAAGAAATACTGCCGACCAAACCAATGTCATCATAGAGGCTGTCACATTTCCTTTCGCGAAGGTTTGATTTTCTTTTCATATAGGTTGTCTCTTTCGGAAAAGCGATGAATCAGCACTTTGCTTGCGACTGAGTGTCATGCTGAGCTATCTCTTTTTTTTGTGGTTGTAGTGGTATACTCTCCGCTTGCTTGGCGAAGGCAATGGAGTATTGGAGTGCAGACTGTCCAAAGACCCATGGACATTGCCACTTGGTGCACTTTTTCTGGGTTGTGAGCGATTGCTCATAGATTGCTTCTATCATGGAAGAACACCTGGCATTGGGTGTGTTTGGAAAGTTGCACTCGATCGTTGCAGCTGCAGTTTCGCATTGCCCTTCAGAAAGATTTGAACGTACAGTGACATATTTTTCTTGGTCAGCAAAAGGAGAAATCTTTGTTTGTAGCCCTTTCCCAGACCTCTTTTCTATTCCTTTGCGGGACCTGTCTGGGAATTTGGATGCAGCTGTGATTACAAGGTGATCATGTCCGAAAGATTGGGCGGACAAACTCCATACATGGTCATCACCCAGGACCGGGCCTGAAGCCCCGAGCAAATGGGATATCATTCTGCGCAGATGGTTTCGGGAATGCTAGGTGTTGTTGCACTATTGCAGAGATCTGTGGCTAGTTTGGATGAATCTTCAGGTGGCATTGGTGTTGAAGAGAGATGAAGAGAGTTGAAGAGAGTTGACATCAGAGTGGCTATCCATTGGATGAATGATGAATTAACGGTGCCAGATGGTGAATGATGGTGATGGTGCCAGGAACAGGAGGCGTTCTTCAACATGTCCCTCTCTGTTATAGACCAGGTGCAGCTAGGTTCCACCATCTCCGTCTTCGACGCAGCAGTGCTTGGCAGCACGCTGTCTGTCCTGTCGGATGTGAGGCTTGGTAGCGCGTTGTCTGTCTTTGATGCAACAGTGCTGGGCAGCATTCTCTCCACATATTCCAGGGTCTGCTTCGGCAGCACCCTCTCCGTAGCAGACCAGGTGGACTTAGGTAAGTCGCTCTCCGTCAAAGACTTCGTCCGTTTCGGTGGGTCGATTTCTGTAGAGTGCAGATCCAACTTGGGTAGCTCTCTCTCCGTAGCGAGCTTTGCACGACTTGGAAGCACATCATCAGTCTTTGGCATCGTCCGCTTTGGTTCCTCGACGTCCGTCAAGGACTTTGCCACATTGGCGAGTTCGCTCTCCGTGGCAAACTTTGCACGACATGGTTTCACGATGCCAGCCTACGACTTTGCTCGACTTGGTAGTTCACTGTTTGCCTTGGACTTTGGCCATTTCGGAAGCTCGTTTTCCATGTGTAGCTTTACGTGAACGGGGAGCTTGCTGTCCGCCTATGGTACAACCAGACTTGACTTGGCGTTGTTAACGTTAGATTTTGCCATGATGGGTTTACCACCGTCACTGCATGGCTTTGCATAATCAGGAAGTGCATTGCCTGTCTATGGAGTGATGTGTCTAGAATTATCTTTGCTTGTGTTAGACCACGTCCAAATGGCTTCAGCCTCATTCCTTAGAGGCATGTGTCACGCAGGTTTGGCATTTTTAGTATTTGGGGTCTCATGCTCTGATTCTTCCATTTCTGTGCTGGACTCTGTTCACATGGGATCTCCCCTATTCCTTAGAGGCTCCTCGCGCTATGGATTTTTTCTGTTGGTCTATGGCATGCAGCGACTTGGCTTCTCGCCATTTGCCTTGGACTTTGTTCACTTAGGTCCTGCCCCATTTTTGCGAAGCTCCGGTCGTTCAGGATCCTCCATGTTGGCTTACGGCATGGCCAGCCTTGACTTGATCCTGTCAGTCTTAGATCTTGTGCAATCAGGATCTCCCTTTTCTTCATGTAGTTTTTCGTGACCAGGCAGTGTGGCGTCAACCTACGGCATGGCACGCCTTGGCTTCTCAACGTTGATTCTAGACTTTGTGCATTCAGGTTCCTTGCTGTCAATTCACAGTTCTGCATGTTTCGGCTTGTTGACGCCTGTTTACGGCATGGCTTGATTGGACTTCCCCTTGTCAGCCTTAGATTTTGTGACTTCGGGCAGTTCCATATCCTCACAGGGTTTTTCACGAGTAGACTTGGTGGTGTCCCTTTATGGCGTCGTTTGCTCAGATTTTTCTCTGTTGGTTCTTGACCATGCGTCCTTCGGACCGTTGGTTTCTCTGCAGAATCCAGTTTGTGTCGGATCGGCTTTGTCAGTTTATGGCATGACCAGTCTTGGTTCACTTCTGTTGGCCTTGGACTTTGTCCATATGGGCTTCGCAATGTCTTTGCAAGGCTTCCAACAACTTGGCTTTTTGCTGTTTGTCTTCTCAGAAGTGCGGATGGGTAGTTGCCTTTCAGCTAGAGACAAAGCAGAATTCGGTAGTGCAATCAGCGTGCAAAGCTTTGCACGCCTTGGTTCTTCCCTGTTTGTCTACGGTTTAGTTTGTTCTGGTTTGGCCATGTCAGTGCTTGACTTTTGCGCGCTTGGTAGCTTGCTGCCTTTGCGGAGCTTCGCGTGCATGGGTTTGTCTCCACTACTATTTGGTTTGCTGTGATCAGGTTTTGTCATGCCGGTTCCAGACCATGTGCAAGCCGGATTTGCTACTTCAATCAGAACTTTGGGTCGTTTGGGCTTTTCACTTCCGGTCTTCGGCTTATTGTGGCCAGGTTTTGCAATGTCACCTCTGGATCCCATCCACGCTGGTTTGCCCTTGCCTCTGCGCGGTCTTGCTTGCCTGGGACTTCCCCCACCAGTCTTCGGCATGAGTTGCCTTGAACTGGTATTGCCAATTCTTGACTGCTTGCATCTTGGATCCACACTTTTGTTGCATGCATGGGGCCGCTCCGGCCCATCCTTGTCCGTTTATGGCATGGCCTGTTTAGGATTGCTCTTGTTGGCGCTGGACTTTTTCCACCTCGGTTTCACGTCTTCAACTCGAAGTTACTGCAAGGTAGGCCCTTCTTCGTCGATCTGTGGCATGTCTTGTTCTGAACTCTCTGCACTTGTGTTGGACTATGCACTTATGGCGCCACCAATGTCAACTCGAGGATATAGTCAAGTTGGCCTCACCTCATTGGTCGCTGGGCGAAGTCGCTTTGGCAGCTCCTTGTTATCATTGGACTTGCTGCATTTGGGACCTGCAACGTCCATGCGAAGTCCGTGTTGAGCAGGATTCACCTTCTTTGTCTTCGGCACCACTTGCTTTGGAAGTATCATGTCGTTGACTGATTTTTCAATGATGGGATCCATCCTGCTTCTGAGAAGCTTCATGCGAACAGGTTTTTTCTTGTTGGTCTTTGGCATGACTTGCTTGGGATCATCCCTGCCAGCATTAGACCTTGTGAATTTAGCATCGATGATGCCTCTTCACAGCTTCTGTTGACCTGATTCCACCTTCTTGGTCTTTGGCATGTCACGTTATGAAAGCACCGTGCCTGCTTTGGACAACTGTTTCGTGGGGAGTGTGATGTCTCTCAGGAGCCCTTTGCAGCTTGGATTTTGCCTATCTGCTTATGGCGTGTCGAAGTTGGACCCCTCGTTGCCAACCCTAGACCACCTCCAAGCTGGCTCGTCCTTGCCACTGCAAAGTCACATCTATTTGGGCTCTGTGCCTTCTGTCTTCGGAATGACGTGCCTTGGTCCATTGCCTTTTGCCTTGGACATTCTGCACTTGGGATTCTTCATGTTCTTGCGATCTTACTTGCATTTGGGGCTTCCCATGTCTGTCTATGGCATGGCATGACTGGATTCCACCACGCTTGCGCTAGACCCTGTGCATTCGGGACCTGCCTTGTTGCTCCGAGGGCTCCTCCGCTTTGACTCACCACTGCTGGTGTTTGGCATGTCGTGTTTAGGATCCCTTCCTTTAGCCTTGGATCACATCAACCTGGGCTTTATGATGTTACTCCATGGCTCCATGCGAATTGACTTCACCATGTTAGCCTTTGGCATGGCCTGCCTGGAATTCTCTTTGCTGACTTTGGACTTGGCTCATCTTGGCCTTTCCCTGTCTCTCCAAGGATTTTCCAGGATTGGATTATTGCTACCTGCCTATGGAATTGCACGAATCGATTCTTTGTTACCTGTGCTTGATTCTGTAAGCCTGGCATCCTCTTTGTCGCTTCAAAGCCTCGCTTGTTTGGGAAGCTGCCCATCAGCTTATGGACTGACCATGCTCGGCTCTTCACTGCCTGTGTTGGACATGACCTACATTGAATTTCCCTTGCTGTTGCACAGCTATGCATGTTTGGACTTCACCCTATTGATTTATGGAATCGCCAAACTTGAACTAGTCCTGCCTGTCCTGCACTTCGTGACGCTCGGATCGTCCTTGTTGCTGCGTAGTCTCATGCGTGTCGGCAGCACGATGTCAACTTACGGTGTTGGTTGATTGGGTTCCCTGCTGTCAGCGTTGGACTTCACACAAATGGACTTCCCACTGTCACTTAGAGGTCACTTCTGACTGGGTAGTGGCTTGCCAATTTATGGTATCTCAAGACTAGAACCTCCCTCTCCGGTCTTGGATCATGTCCATTTGGGCTTTGTCTTGTTTCTGAGAGGCTTCCTTTGTGCTGACTTTGCCTTGTTAGTCTATGGAATGAGCCGTTCAGGGTTTACCTTGTTTGTGCTTGACCTTTTGCACCCTGGCCCTGTTCTGTTGCCTCACAGTCACGTGCGGTATGGTAGCGTCTTGTTGATCTACGGCATGGCACGTTCAGGTTTCAGCTTGCCGGTCTTGGATTTTGTGACCGTGGGATTTGCAACCTTGTTGAGAGGCTTTGTACACCTTGAGTTGCCATTGCTGCTGTTTGGCTTGTCACGACTCGAGCTTTCAATGTTGATTCTGGACTGGATGCATTTTGACCCTGCCATTTTTTTGCGCGGATCCTTCCAACCGGAATCTTCGTTGTCAGTCTTCGGAGTCACCAAACCTGGTTTCTTTCCATCCCCCTTGGACTTTGCGAGCTCAGACCTCTCAATGCCGTTGCGAAGCTCCTGCCAATTGGGTTTCTTACTTTCCGTGTATGCAAACGTCAGGCCTGGCTTTTTGTTGCTTGTTCTCGACCATGTGACCCTGGGTTCTGCAGTATTTCTCCGATCCCATGTTTGTGTCGGGCCTTCCTCATTTCTCTATGGCCTCTCGCGGCCCGAATTCCCTTTGTTTGTGCTGGATTATGTGCAGACCGAGTTCACACCCTTTCTGAGAGGTATGGTGCGATCGGGTTTCTTGCTGTTGCCCTATGGCATCGGAAAACTGGGATTTTCGTCGTCAACTCTTGACCCTGTGAGTGTGGACTCTTTGGTGTTTTCAAAGACTTTCGTCCAACTTGAGCTGATGTCATTGGCCTTTGGAGTTGCTCGGCTGGGGTTGCTGTTGTCAGTCTTGGATTTTGTATCCTTGGGTAGTGCTTTGTCACTAAGAAGGCTCGCACACTTGGGTCTCACGGTCTTTGTTTATGGAACAGTTTGCCTTGGAAGCTCTTCTTCTTTGCTGGACCATGTGACTTTTGGAAGCCCGATGTTATTGCACGGATTGGGCTGAATGGGATTCTCTACTTCAGTCTTTGGATTGACCTGCTTGGAACTGACTCCCTCGGTCTTGGACTTTGTGCACATGGCATCTTCAGTGTCCTTGCGTGGGTTTTCACAACTGGGACCTGTGCCGCTTGTCTATGGCCTGGTTAGATCAGGCCTTTCTTTGTCAGCCTTGGACTTTTTGCACATGGCCTTCTTGCCGTCATCGCAAAGTCACTCCCGAGTTGGCTCCCCTTTGTTTGCGTATGGATGTTCACGTCTGGACTCAAGCTTGCCAGTCGTGGATTTTATTCATGTGGACTTGATGATTTTGCTGCAAAGCTCTGCTCAATCGGGATTTGCTATGTTCATCTATTCCATGGCACGTTTGGACTTTGCGCTTTCCGTGCTCGACTATGTGACTCTCGGCTCTGCGTTGCTGTTGCAAAGCTCTTCTTGTTTGGGCTCCAGTCTTCTGGTTTATGGCATGGCATGACCAGACCTGTCCCTCTCAGCGCTGGATTATTTGCACTTGGGTCCTGTGCTGTTGTCACGTAGCCTTTCATGGGTTGACTCCACTCCTCCAATTTACGGAATGGCGTGAATGGACCTGTCACTTCCTGCTCTTGATCTTGTCACCCTGGGTTCAGCAATGCCATTGCAAGGCCTAGCGTGTTGTGGCTCACCAATCTCAGCTTATGGCCTGGTATGTTCAGGCAGCGTGATGTTAGCTTTGAACTTCGCACATTTTGAAAGTGCCATGTCAACCCGCAGCTTTACGTGAATCGAATTTGCTCTCTTGATCTATGGCATGACTCGATCGGACCCAATCTTGTCAATTCCCGACCATTTGCACCTGGGATTCTCAACGCCTTTGCACAGTTTCGGATAGGCAGAATCGTTGCTGTCCGCCTATGGCCTAGCATGTTTGGGACTGTCTCTGCCCATCCTGGATCATGTGGTTTTAGGATCTTCTTCGCCTTTGCGATCTCATGCACGTTTTGATCATGTCCTCTTGGTCTTTGACAGCTGCCGCTTTGCGTCCTTTCTTCTGTTGCGGAGTTTCGCTTGATTTGAAAGTTCTCTATCGATCTATGGAGCAGCGCGATCAGATTTGCTGATGTTAACATTGGACTTTGTGATGATTGGATCTCCACTGCTGCTGCAATCTCTTGCTTAACTTGGTCCAGCAACGTCCACCTACGGCCTGGTCTGATTGGGATTTTCCTCATTGGTGCTTGACCATGTGGCGTTGGGACCTATGCTGCTGTTGCACGCACCCGCAAGGATCGGGAGTTTGATGCCACTCTACGGCAACTTGCGACTTGACTCAAGCTGCTCTGTCTTGGATTTCATCCACCCCGATTCCATGTCGTTGTTGCGAAGCTTTGCCCAACTTGGCCCTTCGACGTTGATGTTTGGCATTTGCAGACCGGGCTCATTGTTGTCTATACTTGATCATGTAAGCATTGATTCCTTCCCTTCCCTGAGAGGCATCACATGTACTGACTCCCCCATCTTTATGTACGGCCTGTCAAGACCAGGTAGCGTTTCGTCTGTCCTGGATTTTGTGCACATGGGCTCTTCAGTACTATTGCAAAGCTTTTCTCGCTCGGGTTTTATGACGTCTCTCTACGGCGTGGGGAATTTGGGATTCTTGTTTTCGGTCCTGGACTTTGTGACAACTGGGAGCTCATTCTCTTTGCAAGGATTCATGTATGCGGGCTTGATGCTGTCCCTTTATGGAATCACCAGACCAGACTCTTCCTTGTTGATTTTGGACTGTTTGCACTTTGAATCTGGATCGTTGCTGAGGGGCCACGTTTGAACCGACTCTGTCATGTCAGTCTATGGCTTGAGCTGTTTGGGTTTGTCGATTCCCTTGCTGGACTTTGTGCAGACCGACTCAAGCTCGTTGCTCCAAAGTTTTGCAAGGTTGGGTTTCACTGTACCTACGTATGGCATGACCTGACTGGGATCCCCTTCGCTTGTGCTGGATTTTGTTCGAACAGGCTCCTTGGTATCATTGCAAAGCATGGTGCATATGGGCTTCTTGCTTTCAGCCTATGGAATTGGACGTCTGGATTTGCCACTGTTGGCTCTTGATCTTGTGCGTCCTGAACCTTTCACGTCCACCCAAGGATTTGTACGAATCGATTCAGCTTTGCCAGTCTATGGCTTGAGCTGTATGGACAGCTCTTTGTTGGTGTTGGATTTAGTTCATCTTGGGCCTTCCCTGCTGCCCAGGTCACTTTGCCATTTGGACAGCTCGTTGTCTCCCTTTGGAATGACATGAATCGGATCATCTCCATCCATCCTTGACCTTGTGAACATTGGCTCTTCGATGTCACTCCAAAGTTTTGTGCGTCTCGACTCGTCGATTTCGGCCTATGGTTGCAGCAGTTCGGAGTTGTTGCTGTCAACTTTGGACTTTGTCGGTTTGGACAGTCCATTGCTTTTGAGATCTTCTGTTTGTCCTGAGTTCACCTTGTTTGTTTTTGGCCTGGCCAAGCTTGATTTCTTGTTGTCAGTGCTAGACCATGCAACTTTTGACTCATTGATTTTGCTTCACAGCTTTGTGTGTTTGGGCAGTCTTTTGTTGGTCTATGGCTGTTCAACCTCAGAACTGTCCTTGCTGCTGCTGGACCATGCAACTCTGGGCTTGATGTCGTTGTTGCAATCGCTCGCATGTTTGGATCTGTTTCTGTTGGCCTTCGGAATGTCCTGGCCTGGATCTTCGGCTTCTCTCCTGGACTCCATTAGCTCAGGTTCCACCCTGTCCTTGCACGGTCCTGCGAGAATCGGAAGCTGTACGTTGGTCTTCGGAATGACATGTTTGGACTTTTCACCTTCAACTCTTGACTCCATTCACTTGGGATTCAGCATGTCGTTGCAAACACCCTTGAGAACGGAATTTCCGTTGTTTGCCTACGGCCTAAGCTGATTGGAATCCAGTCTGTCTATTCTTGATCACTTGCATTTGGACTCTTCAACTTCACCCCAAACGTCCGTGTGTGTTGGCTTCCCCACATCACCATATGGGCTAATGGCTTTGGGACCATCCATGTCTGTGCTGGACTTCATCAATGTGGGCCTTCCACTGCCACTGCATAGCTTTTTGTAGCCGGGCCTGCCGATGTCTATCTCCGGTATGAGCTGCCCAGACCTCTCGTTGCTTATGCTGGATCCTGTGGATCTTGGTTCGACCTCATTGCTACGAAGTTCCGTTCACTTGGGCTTGCTGCTGCCCATCTATGGAGGTGTTCGCTCAGGCCTATTGATGCTGGTGCTCGATTTCTTGCACCTGGGTTCCCCTCCGCCATTGCAAGGCCCGTGCCGTATGGGGCTCTTTTTGCCAGCCTATGGCGTGACACGTTTGGGCTCCAGTCTGTCAGTCCCTGACCTTGTGCAGTTGGACTTACCTTTATCCTTGAGAAGCTGCTTGCGACTTGACTTTTCAGTATTTGTTTTCGGCATGACATGGCCTGGATTTTTGCTGCCAGCTTTTGATTTCGTCCATCCTGGTAGCTCGCTCTTGCCCACATGTTTTGCGAGACTGGGCGAGTCAATCTTGATTTATAGCATTGCATGCATGGACTTGGTCATATCAGTCTTAGATTTTGTGACAATGGACAGTATTTTGTTCCTTCGAAGCTTTTGCCGAATGGAATCCATAATGCCAGTCTACGGCCTATCCACCCTTGGATTTTTCATGCCTGTCCTGGACTTCATTTACTTGGGCAGCTTTTTGCCCATCAGGAGCTTTGCTTGATTTGGTTTCTCTCTCTTGGCATACGGTATGGTTTGCCTCGATCCCACGTTGCCCTTGTTGGATTTAGCCAACCTTGAGAGCCCCTTGCTGTTGCACTCCTCCGCATGCTTGGGTCTTGCGATGTTTATTTTCAAGTACTTCCGGTTTGACAGCAGTGTGTCCATCTTGGATGCTCTGAGTATGGGGTTAACTCTTTTGTTGCGAAGCTTCGCAAGACTGGACTCATTTTTTCCTGCCTTTGGCCTGAGCTGTTCAGGATTCCTTCCACCAATCCTTGATCTTGTTATGATGGGAAGCTTGGTGCCTCCGCGCAGTTTTGCTTGCCTTGGCTTGCTGTTGTCAGCCTATGGCATCACATGTTTAGACTTCAGCCTCTTTGTTTTAGATTTTGTTCATATGGAATCACCGCTGTCTTTGAAGACCCTCGCGTGAACGGGTTTGACAGCTTCCACCTATGGCATGTCACTCTGTGGTTTTTCGCTACCGGTGCTGGATTCTGTGAATCTGGGCTCCACTCTACCTCTTCGATCATCCCTACAAATTGACCTCTTGATGTTGGCTTGGGGAGTGGTTCGACCTGGTAGCTTCATGTTGGTGCTGGATTTTTTACATCCTGGATTCGTGTCGTTCTTGCAAGGCATGGCCAGGTCAGGGTTGGGCTTATTTGTCTACGGTGTGACGTGTCCCGAGTTCTTGCCATCCGTGTTGGACTTTGTGCACACGGACCTCTCCTCATCATTAAGGAGCTTTAGCTACTTGGGACTCATGGTGTTTCCCTATGGCATCATTTGACTTGAACTTTTGCTTTCTATCTTGGACTTCGGACACTGCGGCAGCTCACTGTCTCTCAGAGGCTTTGCGTACCTGGGCTCCACTCTGTTTCCCTATGGAATGACATGACCTGGAAGTTCATTTCCAGTCTTAGACTTTCTGCACTCAGGCAGTACCATGTCTTTGAGGGGCACCTTCAGAGCTGGCAGCTTCTTGTCGCTTTTTGGAGTGTCTTGCTTTGGTTCCTTACCATCAGTGATGGACCCCGTCCACATGGGCTCCTTTTTGTTGCTTCACGGCTCTAGCTGACCGGGCCTATCGATTTCGGCCTCCGGCATCTCTTGCCCTGACCTGTTGATGCCGGTGTTGGATTTTGTCCACATGGGTCCCTTGATGTCTTTGAGGAGTCATAGTTGTTTGGGCTCTTTGGCATCCACCTATGGCGTCAGCTGTACTGATGAGTCCTTGCCAGTGATGGACTTTGTTCACATGGAACCATTGCCATCCCTGAGAGGATCCAGTTACATTGGAAGTTCTTTATCCGCCTATGGAATGGCATGTTTGGAGCCTTTGCTGTTTGTTCTGGACTTTCTGCATCTTGATTTCCTGCTGCTGCCCAGGACGTTTGGCTGTCTCGGTAGCACCTTGTCTCTCTATGGCTTGGCTTGACTGGACTTTCCATTCTCAGCACTGGATTTCATTCAGCTGGGAAGTGCTGTGTCATTGCAAAGCCTTTTGCGACTTGGCTTTTCCTTATTGGTCTATGGCTTGACATGCATTGACTTACTGCTTTCAGTTCTGGACCTGGTGTCAATCAGCTCGCCCTTGCCACTGAAGAGCTTTGCATGTCTAGAACTAACCTTATTCGTCTTTGGACTGACGCGACCCGAGTCTTCTGCCTTGACATTGGACCTCTTCAATGTGGGAAGCAGTGTCTTGTTGCGAGGTTTCATTTGTCCAGACCTTGCTCTTTCCGTGTTCGGCTTGGTTCGCTTGGGCTCTTTGCCGTCGATGTTAGACTTCATTCATCCGGGATTGATCTTGTTCTTGAGATCCCTCATCCGATCAGGTTTTATGGTTTTTGTCTATGGCATGAGTTGAACTGACTTCCCACCGCCTGTACTGGACTCTGTGACTCCTGGCAGCACGGCATCACTACATGGCTCTGTTTGTTTGGGACTGGCCCTGTTTGCCTATGGCATCACGTGCCTGGGACCCTCGTTGCTGGCCCTGGACCTTGTAAACCTCGGTTTCACGCCCTTGTTACAAGGTCTCACGTGCTCGGAAAGTATTTTGTCAGTCTGGAAGGAGTCGACCTTGGGACCCTTTCTGTTGGTGCAAGGTGGTGTGGTCATGGCCTCCTTGATGTCTATCCGAGGCCTTTCTCGATTGGGGTTCTCCTTGTTGGTCTATGGGGTCGTGAAACTTGGTCCACCCCTTCCAGTGTTGGACTTCGTGAGACTTGACTCTTTTCTGCTGCTCAGGAGCCATATGTAGCCTGGATTTCTTCTGTTAGCTTATGGAATTAATCGACCTGAACCTTTGCTATTGGTCTTGGACTATGTGCAGCCAGATTCAACCATATTCCCGAGAGGCTTCATGCACATTGGTTTCCCATGCTTGGCGTATGGCATCTCTCTCTTGGAATCCAGCCTTCCAGTTTTGGACTTTGTTCAGCTCGAACCCATGACTTCAACGAGAAGCCTTGTGCGCCTCGGGTTTCTGTTGTTTGTTTACGGCTTGATTTGCCCTGACTTCATGTTGCCAATCTCAGATTGCGCCACACTGGACCCGCTGTTGTCGTTGCAAAGCTCCGTGTGACTTGGACCTTTGTCGCTGATCTACAGCCTGATGCAGCTGGACTTACCCCTTTCAATCCTTGACCTTATCTCCATTGGCTCCTCTCTGTTTCTTCATAGCCTTTCATATCCAGGTTCCGTCCTTTTGTCGTATGGCATGACGGCGTCGGGCCCATTTCTGTTGGTCTTAGATTTTGTTCGCATTGAACTGTTGATGTTTCTGCGCAGCTCCGTGCGATCTGGCAGTTTGACGTTGGCCTATGGAATTTCTCGGCTGGGTTTCTTTCTTTCGACCCTGGATTCGGCAACATTGGACAGTGCTTTGTCTTTGCAAAGCCTTGTTCGCATGGGTTTCCCGTTGTCTGTTTATGGCCTTTGCCGTTTGGGCTTCCTGTTGTTGCCCTTGGACTTAGCGAGTCTGGAGTTCTGCCTGCCGTTGCACAGCTCCGCCCGACTCGGTCTGACTTTGTCGGCCTATGGCCTTACCAGACTCGGCTCGATTTTGTCGCTGCTGGACTGCTCCCACTTGGATTTGTCGATGTTTTTGAGGAGCCATTTGTGGCTTGAGCCATTGCTACCGGTCTATGGAGTGATGTGCCTGGAGAGTTTGCTGTTGACCTTGGACCTTATTCACTTGGGGCCAAGTCTGTTGCTTCATACTCCTGCCAGACTGGGTTTCTTGCTTTTAACCTCAGGAATGATTCGATTGGGCCCTCCTTTGCTGCTGTTGGATTTCATGCACTCAGATTTCTCGGTATTGCCCAGAAGCTGGATCCGCGTCGACTTTCTTCTGTTGCTCTATGGAATGAACTGCTTAGGCTCTAGTTTACCCATCTGCGACTTTGTAATGATGGAACCCGCGTTGTTGCTCCAAAGCCACTTTCGCCCGGGGCTTGCGTTGTCGGTCTATGGCATGACAAAACTTGAACCTTCACCACTTGCCTTGGATTCTGTCCGCCTGGGGTTCTCCATGCTGTTGCACAGTCATGTCTATCCAGGCAACCAGCTGTTGCTATATGGACTTGCACATCCAGGGGACCGACTCTCAGCCCTAGACTTTGTGAGTTTTGCGCTATCCCTGTTGGCTCAAGGCTTCTGCAGGTTGGGCCACATTTTGCCGGTCTATGGAATGACACGGCCAGAGCCCATGTTGTTGGTGCTTGACATCATTAATACTGACCCGTTTCTGCCGTTGCGAAGCTTTGCTTACTCTGACAGCATTTTACCACTTTATGGAATGTCGAGTCTGGAATCATCTTTGCCAGTGATGGATTCTGTGAACACGGGCTCGATGCTTTTGCCGCGGGCTTTTCTCAAGCCAGGGAGTTTGTTGCTGGTGTATGGAGTGTCCAAGCTGGGTTTTCCTCTTTTTGCACTGGATCATGTATCTTTAGAGCCATTGCCTTCGGTCAGAACGCCCATCTGTTTTGAACTTTCACTCTCTGTCTATGGCCTTACCCAACTTGATCCGTCCTTGTCCGTCTTGGACTTTGTCCACATCGACTTTCCTCTGTTGCTGCGAAGTCTTGCGTGTCTTGATTTGTTCCTTCTGATTTTTGGCATTAGTTGCCTTGAACCTTCACCACCCACACTAGACTATGTAAACCTGGGGTCGCCTCCGCTGTTGCAAAGTATGGTTCGCTTGGGCCCTATTCTGCCAGCTTATGGACTGGCACGCCCAGACTTCAGCTTGTTGGTTTTGGACTTTATTCATTTGGACTTGGTTATGTCTTTGCAAGCCCTTATTCGCATGGGACTTTTCTTGTTGGCTTATGGAATAGCTTGCATGGGACTTCCACCCTTGATTTTGGACTTTGCGGTTCTGGAATCTGTTACGTTTATTCAAGGTTTGTGTTGATCAGGAAGCTCCTTGTCCGTCTATGGAATTAGCAGACCAGGCTCCTTACCTTTAGTGCCCGACCTTGTCTCTCCAGGTCTGACTTCGTTGGCACGTAGCTCTATTCACATGGGCAGTCTGATTTTGGCCTTTGGGATATCCTGTTCGGGTCTGTTTATGTCAATCCCAGACTTTGTCCATCTTGGACTCCTGCTGTCCCTGCATAGCTCTGCGTGTTTGGAATTACCGCTACTACTATGTGGAATGATGCGACTTGATTTCTCGCTGTCAACGCTGGACTTCGGTCATTTTGATTCGACTATCCTTCTGCGCAGCTTCGTGTGTCTGGACTTTGCTCTCCCAGTCTACGGCTTTTCAGCTCCAGAGCTTTCCTTGTTGGTTTTGGATTTTTGCAGCCCTGATTTCTTCGTGCCCATAAGGAGCCTCACATGCCCTGACTTGTCGTTGCTTGCTTGGGGATTGAGTTGCTTGGGGCTTCTGTTGTTGGCCATGGACTTTGTGAACATTGACTCATTGCCTTCCCTGCGATCCTTCCTGTGGTTGGGTCTCTCACCATTTCCATATGGAGTCATGTGCCTGGAGCTGCTACTGTTGCTGCTGGACCCTGTGAACTTTGACCCAGGTCTGCCGCTTCGAAGTTCCTGCCGTTCAGACTTGCTGACATCAGCCTATGGAGTTGCGCGCTTGGGGCTGATGTTGTCGGCCCCAGACTCCATCCATTTGGGCAGCCTGTTGTCACCGCAGGCTCTCGCACAATCGGAACTGATTCCATTGCTGTTTGGCTTAAGCTGCCTGGACTTTCTGTTGCTAATCACTGACTTCGTACACATTGAATTGTCCCTTTTGCTGCAAAGCCTTGCTTGTTTAGGTTTACCGATTTTGACCTATGGCATGTCTTGCCTGGGACCTTCATTGTCCTCGCTTGATCTTGTACATCTGGGTTTGCTGGTACCCCTGCAATCACCAGCACGGTCTGAAAGCATCTCGTTGGTCTATGGCATTGCGTGTTTGGGCTTTTCTTCACCAATCCTGGACCCTGTCAACACTGACTTGCCACTTTCACCACGAAGTTCTGCCTGAATAGGATTCTTTTCATTTGCATTTGGAATGATGCGATTGGACTCCCTACCTCCTGTGTTGGATTTTGTCCAAACTGGCTTCTTCATGTCTCTGCACGCTTCTTTCTGCGTGGGATCACTGCTTCTCGCCTATGGCATCTCTTGTCCTGATTTCTTGCTTTCGGTTCTTGACATGGTGAATGTAGACTCCACATCGCTGTTACATGCCTTCTTGCAATTGGGTTTGATGCTGTTCGCCTATGGTGTGACTTGCTTGGGACCTTTGCTGTCTGCCTCGGACTCCCTGAGCCCGGGCTTTACATTGAGCTTGAGGCGTTTCATGAGACTGGACTCCTTGTTGCCCGTCTATGGAATCACTTGGCCGGGCTTGTTGCTGCTGGTCTTGGACTTTGCACACTTGGGATTTCCGCTGCTTCTTCGGTCTTCAGTCCAGGTGGGCTTTTCATCGTCGGCCTATGGACTGTCACGAACTGACTCCCTGCTGTTGGCCCTTGACTTTGTTCAGCTGGACTTCACATCACCCTTGCGGGGCCTCTTCTGCTTAGGATTGAGCTTGTTGGTGTCAGGGATGAGCAGACTAGACTTCAACCTGTTAGTTCTGGATCCTGTTAACACCGGCCCAGCACCATCTCCCCAAAGCTTTGCGTGAGTTGAATCGGTCACGTCAGTGTATGGCCTGTGTTGCCTTGAGCCATCCATGCCAGCCCTGGACCTTGCACAATTGGGGAGTGCTTTGCCCATTCGAAGCTTCGTTCGTCTTGACTTCACCTTGTTGGCCTATGGCTTGACCCGAACGGACTTGAGTCTTTTCCCCTTGGACATGGTACATCCTGGGTCTTCTTCGTCACTACAGGCCTTCCTATGTTTGGAAAGCTCACTCTCGGTGTATGGCATTTGTTGCCCAGGCTTCTTCCCTTCAACCTTGGATTTCTCGCACGTCGAACTTTTTTTGTCTTTACAATCACTTGCTCGTCCTGACTCTTCGCTCTCTACATATGGCATCACATGTTTGGACCCATTTCCGCCCGCTTTGGACTACATCCATTCCGACCTCTTGATGCCATTGCGATCGTACATCCACTTCGGAAGCTCGTGCTCGGTCTTCGGCCTGACATGCCTTGGGTCTTCGCTCTCAATTCTTGACCATCTGGATTCTGATTTCTCGCTTTCGCCCAGGTCTTTTGCAAGGCTTGGCTCTCCCCTTTCTGCATACGGACTCTGTTGCATAGGCCTGCCACCGTTGTCACTGGACTTCCTTCATCTTGATCTTCTGACGTCTTTGAGGAGTCCTACTTGCCTTGAGTCTCCAATTTTTGCCTCTGGGCTGTCAAGATTGGGTTTCTCTGTCCTGGCTTTGGATTTTGTGCACATTGGCTTCTCCTCACTGCTACAAAGCTTCTTCAGGCTGGGCTCAAGTCTCCTAGCGTATGGTATAAACAGGTTGGATTCATCCTTGCTGGTGTCGGATCTTGTTCACCTTGAGCTAGTCCTGTTATTGCACAGCTTCATGTGCCTCGAGAGCCTGTCGTCCGTCTATGGCATTGTTCGACTGGACCTTCCACTCTTGCCGATTGACTTGGTGCATCCTGAGCTGTCTCTGTCATTGCGAGGCTCCATGCGTTCGGGAAGTGCCTCGTCGGCCTATGGCATGGTTTGGCTTGGCCCTTTCCTGTTGCTAATTGACTGCTGTCATTCGGGATCTTCTTTGTTGTTGCGAACCCTTGCGCAACTGGGATTCAGCCCGTTGGTCTATGGAATGACCTGCTTGGGTTCACCACTGTCCCTTTTGGATATTGTCCATCTGGACTCGCCGCCCCTGCTGCATAGCCTCTGTTGACCCGGCAGTTTGCTGTTGGTCTATGGGCTTACACAACTGGAATTGTTGCTGTTTGTCCTGGATTCTGTTCACATTGGTTCATCGTTGCTACTTCGCAGCCCTACACAAATTGACTCTGTGTTGTTGATCTTTGGAATGTCACGGCCAGGCTTCTTCTCGTCGATTCTTGATCCTGTGCATCCTGGCTTGTTCCTGCCTCTCAGAACCATTGCGTGATTCGGTTCCTCGCCCTCAGTGTATGGAATGACTTGTCTCGAATTTTCCATGCCCATTTTGGATCTTGTACACCTCGGGCCATTGCCTTCCTTGCAGGCATCTTTGCAATTGGGCTTCTCACTCTCGGTCCTTGGTTGCAGTAGACCTGGCAGTTTGTTGCTTGCTTTGGACTCTGTGCATATTGACTTTTTCATTTTGCCCCAAACCTTCTTGCAAATTGATCTGTTTCTGCTGGTCTTTGGTATGACCAGGTTGGACTTCCTCTTGTTGGCATTGGATTATGTGCACATGAGTTCTCTTCTGTTGCCTCATGCATTTGTACGGCTGGAGTTCTCTTCGTTGGTCTATGGCTTGGCTTGATCAGGGCCTATGCTTTTTGTTCTGGACATCATGCATCTCGGGCCATGTCTGCCACTGCAAGGGTTGATTCAAGCAGGCAGCCCTTTATTTGTGTATGGAATCAGTTGGCTGGGATCTTTATCGTTGGTCTTGGACTTTGTTCATACAGAGTTGGTGCTTTTCTTGAGAAGCCTTGCGCGTTTGGGCCTTTTGCCTTTTCTGTACGGTGTGGTCCGTTTGGGCAGCTTGTTGTTGATGGTTGATTTCATTACCCCGGGCTCAAGTATGTCGCTCCGCAGTCTTCTGCGACTAGGTTTCTTTCTTTCTGTCTATGGCATTTCATGCTTGGGCTTTCCATTGTCGGCACCAGACCTAGTTCAGATTGGCTTGCTGTTGTCGCTTCAAACTTCTGCTCGACCAGGACTGACCCTGTCGCTCTCCGGGATGTGCCGCCCTGGTTCCTCCTCGCTGATCTTGGACTTTGTAAATATTGGTAGCTCGTGTTCTCTGAGAAGCTTCCTTCATCTTGACTCCCTTCTGTCGGTTTATGGCATGGTGAGGCTTGATTCCTTTCTGCTGGCAATAGATCCTGCACACCCTGGACCGCTCCTGCCGTTGCAAGGATCCATTTGCTTAGGTTTCTTGCTGTTGGTCTATGGCATGTCAAGGCCAGAGTTGTTGACTTCTACCATCGATTTCATCCACTTTGGTCCTGCTCCGCTTCCGCACGGATTCGCCCGAATTGACAGCAGTCCTTCAGCCTTTGGCCTTTGCTGCTTGGGTTCCTCTCTGTTGTCACTGGATTCCTCACAGTTTGGACCTTCGCTTCCTCCGCACAGTTCTACTCGCCTTGGCTTTTTGCCTTCAATATACGGAACAGTCCGTCTTGGCTCTAGCCCCTCACTCTTGGATTTCCTTCATGTTGGGCCTGTATTGCTTCTCCAAAGTCTTGTTCAACTTGGATTGATCGTTTCTGTATATGGTATGACGCGGGCAGACTCACCCTTGCTTGCTCTTGACCTTATTCATCCTGGGCTTTTGCCACTGCTTCAAACTTTTGCTCACTTGGACAGTATTTCGTTCGCCTTTGGCATGACATGCATCGGTCCTTTCATGCTTGCCTTAAACTTCATTTGCTTTGACCCGAGCACGTCAATTCGAAGCTTCATGCGACTCGGGTCCAGTTTGTTTGCCTATGGAGTGACTAGAACTGACTTCACCCTGCTGGTGCTTGATTGTGGCCACTTTGGACCCACTTCGCTGCTTCAAAACCCGTGCTACGCAGGTAGCCCCCTCTTGCTTGTAGGACAGGTTCGAACTGGCTCAGTGTTGTTGATTCTCGATTTTTCCCACCTGGAACTGATGATGTTGCTTCAATCCTTCTTGCGACCTGACCCGAGTCTGTTGCCTTATGGAGTAAGCTGCCTTGATTCTTCCCCGTTGGTCCTGGACTTTGTGCATCCGGAGCTGTTCCTATTGCCGCAAGGATTTGGACAAATGGGCCCGTCACTTCCGCTCTATGGCATGATGTGCCTGGGAAGCTTTTTGCTGGTCCTGGACCTTGTGCACTCAGAACCAATGATTTTGCTGCGGAATCGTGGAAGAGTAGGAAGTGTGTTGCCTTTGTGTGGAAAGGGTTGCTTTGAAACTCTGCTGTTGGTCTTTGATCTTCTGCACACTGGATCTATGCTATCTCTGAGAAGCCATGTGTGCTTTGACAGCGTGCTTTTGGTCTTTGGCTTGACCTGTCCAGACTTCTTGTTGCTGGTACTGGACTCTGCGGTCATGGGATTCACTTTGTTTTTGAGGTCGTACATTTGATGTGGATCGTCAATCTTCTTGATCGGCCAAATTCGATATGGAGGAAGATTCAGTATCCTTCAATTCGCGACCTTCGGCTCTCCGCTCTTTCTGCACAGCCTCATGCAAGTGGGTTTCAGCTCGTTAGCCTATGGCATGGTGTGGCCTGACCTGTTGCTGTTGCTGTTGGATTTCGTCAACATGGACCCTTCACCCTTTTTGAAGACATCTGCATGCCTAGACTCACTGATGTTTGCCTATGGCATGACCCAACCAGGTTTCATGCCTCCTGTGTTGGATTTCATCCATCTTGACTCAACCTCATCATCGAGGTCTCATTCTCAAATGGACAGCGTGTTGCCGCCCTATGGCCTGTTTAAACCTGATTTCTCACTTTTGGTCTTGGACTATGCACACATTGGACCTTCGATTTCATCGCAAACCTTTCTGTGTACAGAGCTTTTTCTGTTGGTCTATGGACTGACCTGCATTGACTCAAGTCCCTCGTTGCTTGATTGTCTCCACATCGGTTCCTTCCTGTCCTTACAAGGCTCCGCGCAACTGGAAAGCGCTTTGTTGGTCTATGGCCTGAACTGGTTAGGCAGCTCCCTATCCCTCTTGGACTTTGCCCATCTGGACCTGGCTTTGTTGTTGAGAAGCTACTGCCACCCGGGCTCTGCGTTGTTGATTTATGGGGTGATGCATCTTGATTTCTTGCTGCCAGTCTTGGATTTTATCAACTCAGGCTTTACACTTCTTCCGCAAAGTTTCCTGAGAATGGGATTGTCCCTTTCCATTTATGGCGTGAGTTGCCTTGGCTTCTCGTGTTCAGCCTTGGATTTCTTGCATCTGGACTTTGCTCTTTTTTCACGATCCCTTTGTCGCCTGGGTTTGATGCTCTTTTCGTACGGTGTCTCTCGCTTGGAGCCTGCTCCATCTATGCTGGATCACGCAACCTTGGGATCGGCGATGCCAGTGCAATCGCTTGTCCACCTTGAAAGCATGGTTTCAGTCTACGGTATTTGTAGCCTTGGCAGTTCTCTGTCGGCCCTGGACCTTGTCCACTTGGGTTTTCTGCTGTTTTTGCGTAGCTTTTTCCAACCTGAAAGTCTGATGTTGGTTTTCGGCATTGGAAAACCAGAGTCACTATTGCTTGTCTTGGACTACGTCATGACGGGATTCCCAATGTCATTGAGGTCCCTTGCATGCTCGGGCTTCATCTTGTCCGTCTTCGGAATCACCTGGCCAGATTTTCTGTTGCCGTTGTCGGACCTTTGTCAATTTGACTTCTCATCACCTACGCGGAGCTTTGTTCGGGCAGGTCTTGTGACATTTGCTTACGGCATGACCTGCTCAGAATTCACTTTTCCCTCGTTAGATTTCATTCATCTGGGACCCCTGCCTTCCTTGCAAGGTCTGGCGTGTATGGGTTCCTTCCCGTTGGTCTCTGGCCTATCTTGGCTGGGTCCCATCTTGCCGCTTCTGGACCCTGCAAATCTGGACTTGACACCTTTACTGCGAGGCTTCTTGTGCTTGGAGCTCATACTGCCTCTCTTTGGATTGACATGTTTGGGATCCTTTTCATCAGTTTCGGACTTTGTTGGACTTGGCTCCTCCTGCCCTCTGAGATCATTTTTGCACATGGGTAGCCCCTCATCTATCTACGGCACATCATGCTTGGAGTTGCTGCTGTTGGTCTTGGACCTCGTTGGGCCAGGGTCGTTACTGCTGCCACAAACGTTTGCGCGTTTGGACTTTGTCCTGTTGGCCTTTGGGATTATGTGTATGGACTCATTGCCATCAACATCAGACCTGATGCAGCTGGGAAGCTTCTTGTCCCTTCGTTCATTCCTGCGTTTGGGTCTCTTGCTGTTGGTCTACGGCATCACGACCATGGAAAGTATTCTGTTCACTTTGGACTTTTTAAATGTGGAATTTGCGCCATCTTCGCACAGCCTCATTCGCTTGGGTAGCCTGCTGCTGCTCTACGGTGTGGCTTGACTTGGCTTGTTTCCGTTTGCATCAGATTACATCCACCCAGGATTTGCACCCTTCCTGAAGAACTTTGGTTGTTTCGACAGCAGCCTTCCAATCATCTCAACGGTTCGTTTGGGCAGTTGTTCGTCAGTGATAGATTGCCTGCACTTTGATCTTACCCTGTCACTTCACAGCTTCGTTCACCTGGGATTTTTGCTGTTCCTCTTTGGCATGAGTCGCCTGGGTTTTTCGACCTCAGCTTTGGACTTTGCAATGGTGGGTTCAGCTCTATCCCTTAGATCATACATGCGACTTGACCTTTCTCTCTTGGTCTATGGAATCCAACGGTTGGACCCAAGTCTCTCAGTGCTGGACCATGTGCAATTGGACTTGCCAATGCCCTTGCACTCCCCCATTCGTTTGGGAAGCATCTTGTCGGTCTACGGCTTGACACGAATCGGCTTGTCGTTGTTGACCTCAGACTTCATTCACCTGGACTCACTGTTGTTCCTGCAGTCTCTTACACATCCAGGAAGCAGCCTGCCGCCCTACGGTGTGACTTGCTTGGGATTCCCCCTGTCTCTCCTGGACTCTGCAAACTTTGGATTTTGCTTGTTGCCTCAAGGTTTTGCATGTTCAGGTTTGCTGCTGTCAGCTATGGGGATCACCCGCTTGGGATTCTTGCTGTTCTCGTTAGATTGCATCCATCCTGAGAGTTTCTTGTTCTTGCGAGCCTTCACATGACCTGGTTCATTTCCACCTGTTTATGGTATGAGTACTCTCGGCCCATCCCTCCTTATTTTGGACCTCGTAAATATAGGGCTATTGTTGCCTTTGAGGACACTCCTGCGCACCGGTTCAGCCCCATCGGTCTATGGTGTTTGTCGCCCGGAGTTCATGTCGTTGCTGCCCGACTGCACCCACCCCAGATCTGCCACCTCACCCAGAAGCCTTGCCCGGCCTGGGCCGCCCTTGTTGGTTTATGGCATGTCCACTTTGGAGCTGCTGCTGTTGCTGCTGGATTCTGCCAACTTGGGACTGTTGACGTTGCCAAGGAGCTTTGTTTGATTGGACTTCTTGTTGTTGCCCTTTGGGTTGACCAGATCAGAGTTGACACCTTTGCCACTGGATGTAGTTCAGCTGGGTCTTGTGCCATCTTTGCGTGGATTCGCATGGTCAGACTCTGCACTCTCGGTATATGGCATGGTGTGGCCTGGTTTTTTTCCGTTGCCGATTGACTGTATGCACCTTAGCCCGCCGCTCTTACTACGAAGCTTCGCTCAGCTGGGATTCTTTTTGCTGGTCTATGGGCTGTGCAGACTCGAGTTATCCTCACCTCTGCTAGATTTTGCGGGCTCAGAACCTATTCTGCCATTGAGAAGCTTTACTCAACTGGAAAGTATCTTATTGGTTTATGGCCTGGTTTGACCTGACCCATCTCTGTTGCTGTTGGACTCATGCCACTTGGGCTTTGGGTTGTTTCCCCGCAGCCTTACCTGACCCGAGTTGTCCATGTTGGTTTTTGGCTTATCGCGGTCAGAGCCTCCTTTGTCTGTTCTGGATCCTGTGAATCTGGGATTCTCCATGTCACTGCACAGTTCCATCTATGCTGGCTCCCTCCTGCCAGTCTATGGTTTGTCGCACCTGGGCTTTTCAACACCAGCGTTAGACCTTGTGAACTCGGGCCTGCCTCCGTTGCTAAGAACATACGTTTGTCTCGAATTATTGCTGCCATTGTTTGGAATGTGTTGCCTTGGACCCTTGATGCTTTCGCCAGACTCCATGCATGTTGACCTGCCACTCTCGTTGCAAAGCTCCGTACAGCTTGGTCTGTCACTCTTGGTCTTTGGACTCACGCGGCTGGGTCTGACATTGTTGTCACTGGACCTTGCTAGCTTGGGTCCTGGGCTTTTTCTTCAAACACTTGCCTGCTTGGGTCTCACACCACTTGTCTACGGCATAACCTGACTTGATCTATTTCTGTCATTGCTGGACATGTGTTCAACAGGCTTTTTCCTGCTGTTACGGACTTCTATGCACATCGAACTGCCTCTTTCTGCATTCGGCATGTATTGCTCAGGCTCCTCAATGCTGATCCTGGACTCTGTACACATTGACTCGTCATTGCTGGCCCAAGCCCTTTCTTGCCCAGAACCCATCTTGCTTGCCTATGGCATGTGCAGGTCAGGTTCACCATTGTTTACTTCGGATTTTTTACATGTGAGCAGTAGTGTTCCATTGCGCAGTTACATTCATTTAGACTTCTTTCTGTTTGCTTACGGCATTGGATGCTTGGGATCTTCTCTGTTGGTGCTGGACCTTGTCAACCTCGACCCCAACTTGCCCCCAAGAGGTTTCTGCCAAATGGGCCCGTCACCCTCAGTCTATGGAATGATGCATCTGGACCCATCGCCATCAGCGCTGGACTTTGTGAGTTTGGAATCCGTCTCGTTTCCTCATAGCTTCATGTGGTTGGGCAGCACTTTATCAGTCTTTGGCCTGGCATGACCAGACTTCACAGCCTCCACCTTGGATTTTGTCCAGATCGGCCCAGTGTTGTTGCTGCAAACCTCCCATCGTGTCGGCCTGGTGTCGTTGGTCTATGGGGTGTCATGCTTGGGGCCAAATCTGTTGATTCTGGACTCCGTGAGCATGGGATCAGGATTGTTTCTGCGGGGCTCCTGTCAACTTGAGTTCTCGCTATCAGCCTATGGTATCAGCTGTTTGGGTTCCTCGTTGCCAGCCTTGGACTATGTTTGTTTGGGCTTAACTATATTGCCACAATCAATGGCTTGGTTGGGCAGTCCTTTGTCAACCTGGGGATTGACTCGCTTAGAACTATTGATTTTTGCTTTGGACCTTGGAAATTTTGAATCCTTGGTGCTGGCACAAAATTTCTTCCGCACTGATCTTTCACCTTTGGTCTATGGCATCTGTTGCTTGGGCCTCTCACCGTTGTTGTTGGATCCCATTCAGCCTGGCCTGTTGATGTTGTCGCAGCACCTTATTTGGCTTGGTAGCGCTCCATCAGCCTTTGGCATGTCGCGCCCTGAACTGCCGCCACCGGCGTTGGATTTGGTGCACATCGAGCCGTCCTTGTTGTTGCGGGGCTCCTTCCAAATGGACAGTGCACTGCTGGTCTTTGGCTTGGCCTGGCTGGAAAGCTCCCCTTCAGCACCTGATTTTGTGCATGTGGACAGCTCGTTGCTCTTGAAATCTTTCTCAAAGCTGGGATTCAGCACCTCAATCTATGGAATTTCAAAGCTGGCATCTCTGCTTTCAGCCTTGGATCTTGTGGTTCCGGGGTCGACACCTCTGCTCCAAAGTTCATTCTGCCCAGACCTTTCCCTTCCAGCATTCGGCATGAGTTGCCCGGACTTCTTCCTGTTGGCCTTAGACTATGTTCAGTTTGAGTTTCCCTTGCCTCTGCGAAGTTTCCTCTGCCCGGGTCTGATACCTTCAGTCTTTGGAATGTCTTGCCCCGAAAGTTTCTTGTTCATCCTTGATTTCGTACAAATGGGCTTCTTGTTGTTGCTTCGGGCATTCTTCCAACTAGGCCTGGTGCCGTTGGTCTGTGGTGTCACTTGGTTGGGCTCTTCACTGCTGATCTTGGACCTCATGCACTTCGATTCCAGCATGTCGACCCAAAGTCTCGCTCGCATTGGCTTGATTTTGTTTATGTATGGCCTGACGTGGTTAGGAAGCCTGTTGTTAATTCTGGATGTCATGAACCTTGGTTTTCCACCTTCCCTGCAAGGCCTTCTCCAAATGGGATTTCCCATGCCCGCTTTCGGCATGTCGTGCTTAGGCCTCTCCATGTCGGTTCTGGATCCTGCAACCATTGCATCCTCCATGTTTCTTAGAGGCCTCTTCAGACTCGATCTCTTGTTGTTGGCATTTGGAATCTCTTGGCTCGACTCTTTGACGTTTGCCTTGGATTTTGTGAATCTTGAACTCCTACTGCTGCTTCAAACGTTTATTCAACTTGGCTTGAGCCCTTTGACATATGGAGTGGCATGACTGGACTTCTTTCTGTTGGTCTTGGACTTTTCCCACTTCGGTCCCGCACCGTTTTTGAGGAGCTTCGTGCAAATGGGTCTTTCACTGCCAGCATTTGGTTTGACAAGACCCGACCCTTTGGTTTTGATCCTGGATCCCATTAATCCTGACAGTATTCTGCCACTGCAAAGCCCCAGCTGACCAGAACCCTTCCTGTTACTCTTTGGGTTGACATGACCTGGTAGTTCCTTGTCGATGCTGGACATGATGCACCCTGGTTTCATGATTTTATTGAGATCCCTCATCTGCCTTGAATTCCTCTTGTTAGTCTATGGCCTGGCGATGTCAGACTTATCACTCTCTGCGTTGGATCTTGTTGCTGTGGACTCATTGCTGCTCATGAGGAGCAATGTGTAGCCAGGTCCTGTCCTGTTGGTGTTCCAAAATGTACAATCTGAATCGATCTTGTTTACTCTAGACCTTTCCAAGCTCGGCTTTGTGATGCTCATAAGAAGTGCGGCTCACTTGGAATCAGCCTTCTTGCCATTTGGCATGGCATGACTCAGGTCAACCATCTTTGCTTTGGACGGTGCACATTTTGAATCCGCGGTCCCTGTCAGATCCCTCTGCAGAACAGGCTTTTTGCCACTTGTTCTGGACCTCACAATGCTTGGATTTTTTTCGTTGCTGCGAGATTTCACATGCATGGGATTCACGTTCTTCGTGTTTGGGCTCAGCCGGTCAGACTTTACTCTACCCGTCTTTGATAGTTCGTACCTTGAATTGTCAATGTTGCTTCAAAGTATCCAAACTCTTGATTCAATCTCTTCGATCTTCAGCGAAGCTTGCTTTGGTTCCTTGCTATTGATGCTGGATATGGGAAATCTGGGATTCTCACTGCTGCCTCGAAGCCCTGCACAACCTGAATTTTGTTTCTCGCTTTTCAGCTGTGCCAACTTTGACTTGTTGCCTCCAATCCTTGACTGTACACGTCTTGACTCCAGCTCGTCACTACACAGCCACTTACGGCTAGAATTATCCATGTTTGCCTTCGGCACTCTGAGAGTTGGCTTTCTTTTGTTTCTACTTGATTGTTCTCTCACTGATTCGTTTCTGCCTTTGCAAAATCCTGCTCGTGCGGACTTCACATTGCTGCCAGTTGGACTCGCTTGGTTGGGACTCCCAGTGTTGGCCCTGGATACTGCAACAATTGATCTCTCAATGCCACTGCAACAGTTCTCACACCCGGGTTTACCGGTCTTGGCGGCTGGCGTGTTCTGATTGGGATTCTCCTTGTTGGTCTCGGACAGTGTCCACCTGGGATTTCTATTGCTGGTCCACAGTTTTACGCGATCAGATTCTGCTTCGCTTGTCTTGGATCTTCTGCGCTCAGGTTTTCCATCCCCCGTCCGCAGCTTTGCACACTCTGACTCCTCCCTCTCATGCTTCAGCCAAGCACGCTACGATTCGTCAATGTTGGCCTTGGACTTTCTTCACTTGGGCTCTTCAGTCTCCCTCCATAGTCTCGCACAACTTGAATCGAATCTGTTGGCCTTTGCGAGAACAAAGCTTGGCTTCCCATTGTTGGTCCTGGATTCTTTGCATTTGGACCCTGCCCTCCCAATAAGGAGCTTTGCATGCATGGACTCCGCAATGTTCACCCTGGATTTCTTGCACCTGGGCAGTTCCTTCCTAACCAGGAGCCTCGCTAGGCCTGAATTGCCCATGCTGGTGTGGTCATGCACGCGATTGGGTTTGTCATCGTTTACGTTGGATTTGTCAGATTCTGGCCCGTTCATTTTGATCAGGAGCATGTATCGTTCAGACTTCAACTTGCCGATCTTTTCTTCTATGCGAATGGGTCCACTGCTTTTTACCCTGGACTCTGGACACATGGGCTTTTCCCTTTTGCTGCAGTCTTTTGCTTGATTGGGCCTAGCAATGCTAGCTTGCGGAATCTCCTGTTTTGATCCTTTGTTGCCGGCATTGGACTATACGCTGCTGGGCTTTCTGCTTCCTGTTCGAGCCTTTGCGCACTCAGACAGTTCGCCGCCAGTTTTGGACCTTTTGCACTTAGGACCGTCGTCCTCGATGCACAGCTTTGGTTGCTCAGGGTTTGTGCTGCCGTTGTTCAGCATGACTTGCTTTGAATCTTTGGTTCTAGCGTTGGATCGTGTACATTCTGGATTGTCACCTCTATTGCGTTCCATCGGGCAACCAGAACCTGCAGTTTCGTTGTTTGGAATTAGCTGCATGGGCTCATCCCCACTGGTCCTTGATTGCACGCTCTTGGAGTCATCCTTGTTCTCGAGGTGCAGCGGCCAACCTGGTTCCAACTTGTTACTGTTCTCTGTCTCAAGAATGGGTTTCTCCTTGCCTGTGCTGGACTTCACGCATTCAGATCTCCTCTCGTTTCTACAATCATTGGCACGCATGGGGTCACTGGTTTCTGCTTTCAGTCTGTGTTGCTCTGGCTTCACGATGCCGGTGTCTGACGCAACGCATTTGGAATTGCTGCTGTTGACTCAAAGCATGGCCCGACTTGACTCGGCTTTGCCGGTCTTGGACCCTAGTCATTCGGACTTCATTTTGTTTCTCAGGAGCCTTGCCAGGTTGGGACTGACCTTTCTGACCTTTGGAATGTCTTGAGCAGGACTTTTGATGCTACTCTTGGACGCGATCAATGTTGGCTCCACCGCACCTTTCAGGTCATCCAAATTCTTTGAACCCGTGGTGCCTGTCTTTGGGTTGTTGTGATCTGGGCTATTTCTGTCCATTTCCGATTTGACACAGATGGAATTACCAATGCTGACACAAAGTACAGCAAGACTTGAATTTGTTATGCTTACCTTTTCGTTTGCCCGCCTTGGGTTCTTGGCTTTTGTGTTTGACTGCGCGCGTTTGGGCTCCCCTTTGCCATTGCGAAGCCCTGCGAGATTTGACTTGTCACTTTTTCTCTTTGGCAGATTGAGATTCGGTGACAGGCTGTCAATCTACGACGTGGTCCGGACTGGCAGTTGTTTGTCTGTCCGGAGCTACAGCAAATCAGGCTCCTTCCTATTGGTTTTGGGAGCGACACGCCCCAGCCTTTTGCTGCCTGCGTTGGACTTTGCCCACATGGATTTGTTGCTGTCACTCCAAGGCTTTGCAAGATTAGACTCCGCCCCATTGATCATGGACTTTTTGCAACTAGGGTTTGCCCTTTCTTTGCAAAGCTGTGCGTGCGCTGAACCATCCTTTTTTTTCTTCAGCTCTAAGCGACCGGGTTTGAGTTTGCCAGTCTTGGACCTTGTGCAAATAGGCTTCTCCCCTCCTGTGCGCGGTGCCTTGCGCCTTGGCAGTGCCTTGCTAGTCCTGGATCCTGTACACTCAAGTTCAGTTATGTTGGCTCGAGGTTTGGGACGTTTTGGATTTCTCCTCCCAGTGTTTGGAGGAACCAGACTGGAGCTGCTGATGTTGATCTTGGACTTTGGCCAGCCGGGCCTTTTGACTTCCTCGCGCAGCCTTGCACAACTGGGCTCTTCAGTCCCTTCCTTTGGGTTTGCTTGTGCAGACTCTTCACTCTTTGTTTGTGACATGGCCGTCCCAGGATTGCTGTTGCTGTTGAGGTCCCTTACACACTTGGGTTCCGCCATGTCGGCTCTGGACTTTTTGCATTTGGGACCAGTGTCACCCTTGAGATCCCCTGCTCGCTTAGGCTTGCCAACGTCCGTGTTTTCGAAGTCAAATCCCGAGTCTTCACCTTCTCTGCTTGATGTGACTATGGTGGACTCAGCCCTACTAATGAGATCCTTTGTATGCCTGGACTTTGTCCCGTTTCTGTTGGATTTTGCAAACTCTGGACCAACCCCATTGACACGTGGCCTTTCATACCCTGGACCTGCTACGCTGATCTTGGACTTCTTGCACTTGGGATTGCCCTTGTTTATGAGGTCATTCTGCCAAATTAGCTCTTCCTTCCTGATGGGGGGAGTTGCGTGCTTTGGAAGTTCCATGCTCACACCAGACTTTGCGCATCTCGAACCTGTAACTTTTCCCCGCAGCTTTGCTTGACTTGGCCCCAGCTTTCTGGCCTTTGGTGGTACTAGGATGGACTTTCTGGTGTCAGTTTTGGATTTTTTGCATCTGGGATTCTTGCTGCCTTTGAGGTCACCAGCTCGATCCGAGTTCTTGGTGTTGCTCTTTTGTGGTCAACGACTGGAGTTGACCTTGTTGATCTTTGATTGCCAACATTTGGGATCCTTGTTGCCCCTACGAAGCTTTAGTCAACTGGGCTTGCAGCTCTTCTTGTGTGCCAGAGCCAGGCTTGAGTCTCTCTTGTTCACCTTTGACTTTGCAACCCCAGACTTCACATTTTTGCTCCATAGCCTTGCTTGTCTTGACTTTATCCTGCTAGTCTTAAACCATGCGTCACTAGGATCCTTGATGTTGTTGCACCTCTTTGCTTGAGCGGAGCTGCAAGCTTCTTTGTTTGGTGTGACCTGATTAAGCTTCAGCTTTTTGGTCTTGGACTATACCGTCTTGGGCAGCTTTCTGTTTCTGAGGTCATTCGCTCAGCTTGAACTTTCGCTGTCAATCATGGACTCTGCAGCCCTGGACTTGACACCCTTTCTGAGGTCAGTTGCAAAAGCAGATTTCTTGGCGTTTCCCTCCAGTTGTGCCCGATTTGGCCTAATGGTGCTAGTCTATGATTGTGGAAGTCTCGATTCCTTGTTGCCTTTGAGATCCATGGGTTGCATTGACAGCGCAACGTTTCTATTTGGCATCGGTCGCCTTGACTTGACCTTGTCTGTCTCTGACTGCGCAGCCTTTGGCTCGTCAATGTCGCTTCGTAGCTCTGCCAAATCAGATTTAGTAGTCTCGCTGTTCAGCTGCCTTCGCCTTGGGCTTCTGATATCAATTTTGGACATGGCAGAAATGGATCTGATGTTGTCGCTGCGATCCTTTGCGCATACCGGCTTTACAGTCTCTGTATCCCGCCAAACGCGATTTGAGTCTTTGCTGCTAGTTTTGGACTTTTTGCATCTTGACCCACCAGCACTGATTCATGCTGTGACTCAACCTGGTTCCGTCGTGTCAACATTCAGCTGCTTCAGGTTCGAACTTTCCCTGTTGGTATTTGATCATTTGCGAACGGGTCTTTTGCTGTTGTCGAGAAGTTGCAGTTGCTTGGGGTTCTCTTTCTTGATCTTCGGAATTTCTTGTTTAAGCTTCCCTTTGCTGGTCTACGACATCTCAACTTTGGGCTTTTCCCTGTTGGTGCGCAGTCCAATTCATCCTGAATCCCCTCTGCTGATTTCTAGCGCTTCGGAATTTGACTCCCTGCTGTTTCTTCTCGACCTCGCGCTCTTCGAATCACTTCCTTCATCGCGCAGTGCGGCCCAACTTGGCTCATTGCCGTCTCTCTTCTCCAGGACCAGCTTGGACTTCGCGATGTTAGTGCTGGATCCTTCGCACCTGGGGTTTCTGATGTCTCTTCAAAGCTTTGGTCAACTGGAGTCAATGATGCTGGTCTCTGCAACCGTATGTCCAGACTCACCGCTGCTTGTGCTTGATCATGCTTATCCAGACCTATTGTCGCTTGTCCGAAGTTACGCACAACTGGGCTTGGCGCTTCCTGCCCTGGACTGCAGTGCCCTAGATTTACCACTATCTCTGCACAGCTATGCTTGCTTGGGCGCAGCATCCCCAGTCTTCTCAGTGACAAATCCCGACTTTTTGTTTCCAGTCTTCGACCTTGCCACGATGGGTTTGCCAATGTTTCTGCAAAGCATGGGATGTCTTGAGTTGGTCATGTTGCTGTTCAGCTTTGCTCGCTTCGACCTTTTGGTGCCAGCTTTGGACTGCATTTCTCTGAGTTTATCATCGTCTCTGCGAAGTTGGGCGCGATTGGACTCAAGTTTGCTGATCTTTGGCAAAGCTAGTTCTGGCTTCTTCTTTCTGATCTTAGATACAAACTGCCTGGGATTGTTTCCTTTGTCGCAAAGCATAGGTTGAATGGAGCTCGCCATGTTTGCATGTGGCTTGTCTTGGGTCGACCTGCCGATGCCAGTGCTGGACTCTACAGCCTCTGATCCGCTGCTGCCGTCAAGGAGCTTTGCTCGCTTAGGCTTTCCTCCTTTGCTCCCTGACTGCAGTGCGCTAGACCTGCTGATGTTTTTGAGGTCTCCGTCATGTCTGGGCTTGCTGTTTTTGGCCTATGGACTGTCCCGCTTTGGATCTTCAGCTTCCGTGCTTGACATGATTGCAATGGGGTCATCAACGTCTTTAAGGTCATTGGCCCAGCTTGGTTTTTCATTGTTTGTCCTAGACTTCTTGTACCCGGACCCACCCATGCCTCTTAGAAGTATGAGTCGCCTTGGCAGCAGTTTGTTGTTGTTTAGCGTCACATGTTCCGACTTGCCACTGCCATCCCTTGATCTGGCACACTTCGAGCCAACGGCATTGATGCAAGCCTGCAGTAGCTCTGGACCTCCAGTGCCAGTCTTCTCATCTGTCCGTTTGGGCTCTAGTCTGTCTCTGTTGGATGTTGCCAGTTTGGACTTGCTAGTGCCTATCAAGAGCTCCACTTGCTTTGGTTTGATCGTGTCGATGTCTGATCTTGCCCACTGTGACTCTCCATCGTCTTTGCGTAGCTGTATTCAACTGGGTTCAGCACCTTTAATCTCCAGTGCTGCGCGATCTGATTCTGCCATATTGATCGTGGACCATCTTCGCCTGGGCCCCACTCTGTCAGTTCGAAGCCCCTCATGCATTGCCTCCTTGGTGTTGGTCCTGGACTACCTGAGAATGGGATTCTTGATGCTCCCCCAAAGCCATACTTGTCTCGGCTCTCTGATGTTGATCTTTGATGCAGTTCGTTCTGATCCATCCATGCCATCACTTGACTCGGTTCATCTTGAGTCCTTTGCATTGGTGCGAAGCTTATCAAAGCTTGATCTCACATTTTTTATTTCTGGAAGCGTGAAGGTTGGATTGGCAATTCTGACGCTTGATCATGCACTTGTTGGCCCTGTCATGTTGCCTCAAAGCTTTGGTTGCTTGGGCAGCACGATTTTTCCCTTCGGCCTCGGTTGTTCCGAGTCCCTTGTGTCCATGCTGGATTACCTGCGTTTGGGCTTGCCTCCATCCCCGCAGTCCTTTGCATGTCTCGACTTGTCCTTTTCTGTTTTCTCCTTTGCACGTTTGGAGTTGCAGCTCTTAGCACTGGACCGCGCACACATGGACTCACCACTCTTTTCACGAAGTGCTGCATGCTCTGGGCTTGTGCTGCTCATTTGTAGCTTCACACGTTTGGGGCTACCAACTTCACTTTTGGACTTTGCGCAGTTCGAATTTGCCACTTTGGTGCGTAGCTTAGCTCAATCAGATTTGCCGGCGCCACTTCTGGACCTGACACACCTGGACCTGATCCTGTCTCCGCACAGCATGGTGCAGGTTGGCTCGGCCTTCTCTACCTCCGGTAAGGTGAACTTAGGCTCCTCCTCTTTGTTGCTGGACTTTGTGAACCCAGGGCCAGTGGTTTTGGTCCATAGCCTGACGCACATTGACTTCTCCTTGTTCCCACTGGATTTTGCATCTCTGGGACCCTTGTTGTTTACCCGAGGCTTTCAATGACCTGACCTGCTGATGTTGATTTCCTGCAGATCTTGCTTCGACCTCGCTTTGTCCACCTTTGATTGCAGCGCGCTAGGTTCAGCCCTTCCGGTGAGAAGCACTGTTCAATATGGCTCTTCATTCTCTCAATATGCTGTCTTCCGATGTGGTTTGCTGATGTTCATGACCGACTTCGCCCACCCGGAATCCTTGATGCCACTGCGGAGTAAGGCTCGTTTGGGATTGTTCTTTTTGATCTTCAGTTCTTCACGACCTGAGTCATCATTTCCTCCCTTGGATACGGTCTTCCTTGACTCGCTAATGTCTTTGAGGTCACCCGTACGCATGGATTTGGCACTTTTGCTTCTGGATTTTGCAAAGGCAGAGTTGATGTTGCCACTGCGAAGCCGGAAAACATTCGGCAGCTCCCCCTTGATTTTCAGTTGTACACGTCTTGGCAGTTTCACGTCATCGCTGGACCTTGCGCACTTTGAACCAGTGGTTCCAGCGCAAAGCTCCACTTGACCTGGCTCCAGTGTCTCATCGCTTGATACGATCCACATGGACTTCTTACTGTTTTTCCAAAGCTCCTCTCAACCAGGATCCACGCTTTTGGCCACCGGTCATGGGTGTTTGGCCTCCACTCCTTCTGCCCTTGATGCTGTGGTGTTTGGATCTGCGACCTCTGCCAGAAGCATGGCTCGTCTTGATTTTGCCCCACCGACACCTGACTATACACATGCAGGACCCTCACCGTTTTTGCATCAACTTGCACGAGCTGACCCAGCCTTTTCATTCGCAGGCATGGTGTGCTTTGGACCACCCTTGCTTGCATTGGATATGATTTCTCTCGAGTCGTTTGTACCTGTGCAAAGCCTGGCCCGCTTGGGTTTCGTCACGCCCATGCTGGATTTTGCCGAGTCTGGCTCAGCCATCTCTGTTAGATCGTTTGCACATTTAGGCTTCATGCTGTCAGTGATGGGCTTATGCCGAGTGGGATTCCTCGCGTTGCTGTTGGACTTTGCACAGTTCGATCCCAGCATGTTGCTTCACAGTTTCGTGTGTTTGGGTCTGCCGTCACCTCTCCCCGATTCTGCACATCTGGGCTTGCCACTCTCACTCCAAAGTTTCATGTGCTTCGGTTTTGCAGTCTTCATCTTTGGTGTCTCTGAGTTGGGCCCTGCAGCCTTAGTGTTGGATTATGTACATCTGGAGCTGGCACCTTCTTTACGGTCACCTGCATGGCTTGGAAGTTCAGCCTTGCTTCTTGCTATGGCTGATGTGGGATTTTTGATTTTGCTACACAGTTTCGGATGGGCAGACTTCAGTGTTTCCTTGGTTGGCGTGGCATGGTTTGAACCACTTCCTTCTGTGCTTGACTTCGCGCACCTTGGCTTTTCGGCTTCGTTGCAAACCTTCGCTTGTGGTGAATCTGCCTTGCTGTCCTTGGGAATGGCCAAGTCCGGTTCATTTTTGCCCCTCCTTGATGCTTTCCAAATTGAATCTTTTCTGTTTCCTCAAAGTCCCTCATGCCCCGAACTGTGTGTGTTCACATTGGATATGTGCCAAGTGGGCTTTATCTTGTTCCTGCACAGCTACGCAAGCCTGGAGTCCTCTATTCTGGTGTTGGACTTCTTGCAACTGGGAAGCCCAACGCCTTTGCGAGGCTACGGCTGTTCAGACTTTGCAACCTCCATCTTCGGCCTTGGTCGAATGGGATTTTCCATCTCCATGTTGGACTTTACATTTGCAGGATTCTCCATGTTGGCACGGTCTTTGGCCTGAACGGACTTGCTCTTGTTCATTTTTGGCATTGGTAGGTTTGATTTTCTGTTGCTGATGCTTGATCTTACGCTGATGGACTTGTCGATGCTGTCACATAACTCTGCCCGGAGTGGATTTCTGATGCTAATGCTTGGAATGGCACGCATGTCATCCTCCCTCTTAGTACTGGACTCTAGCCACTTTGAATTCTCACCGCCAGTTCGAAGCTATGCATGGCTCGACTTCTTGTCGTCGGCCTTTGACTTCTTGCATCCTGGCTTCCCTATGTTGCTACGAGGCTTCAATCGCCCTGGTTCCTCGTTGTTTGCCTCCGGATTTGCGAAATTTGGGCTGTTGCCTTTGTCGTTGGACTGTATCCACATGAGCTCGTCATCTTCACTCCACGGCTATGCATACTTAGAATTTGTACTTTCCGTCCTGGGCTTAGGCCATTTTGAACTGCCCTTGCCACTGCAAAATCTTGGTCGAGTGAGTTCTCCACTGTTGGTTATGGGCATGGGGCGCCTTGACTTTTCAGTTCCAGCTTTGGACTTTGTTCACATGGGCTCTACCTTGCCAGCTAGATCTTTTGCATGATCTGATCTGGCGGCATCAATCTTAGATTACCTGCGACTTGAACTTTCCATGTTTTTACGAGCCTTTTCTCGACTGGACTTTTCGACGCTGGCATTTGGAAAGACAAAATTTGACCTTGCACTTTCGATTATGGATCTTGCAATCGTGAGCTTCTCGACGTTTTTCAGGTCGTTTGTCAAACTAGGATCAGTTTTGTCAGTGTCGGACCTTCCATCAATGGGCTTCTTGACGTTTCTGCGCAGCTTGGCTCATCTTGACCCGGCATCTTTGCTGTTTGGAATTGGCCGCACGGGACTCGTTGTGTTGATCTTGGATGCAAGCGTTACAGGCTTGTCTTTGCCAGCTCGTTCAAGTGTTCACATGGGTTCAGCCCCCTTTCTGCTGGAACTTGCACATGCAGAACTCTCTCTTCTGCTGCGCTCCTTTGCCCGACCTGACTTCTCCGCATTCGCTTTGGATGCATCTCATATCGGATCCTCCATACTGTTGAGAAGCTTTGGTCACATGGGAAGTTTCATGCTTGTCTTTGGATGTGGACGTATCGACTTCTTCGTGTTGATGTTGGACTTTGCTCTCATGGACCCGCTGATGTTTCTAAGATCTTTGGCTCGACTTGATTCTGCACTGCTTGTTTGTGGCATGGGTTGCTCTGAATTCTTAGTGCTGCTGTTGGACAGTCTGCACGCTGATCCTTCACTGTCATCTAGAAGCTTCTCTCGGCTTGGCTTGGCTATGTTGATCTTAGACTATCTAAGACTCGAATTGCTGCTTTCAGTGCGTTCACCATCTCGACCAGGACTTCCCATGTCATTCTGTGGCTTGGGCAGACTCGACTTGTTGGCATCACTCCTGGACTTCATTGATGCTGACTCTGCAGTGTCTGTGAGGTCCTCCAGCCAACTGGGCTTCGTCGTGTTGATCTTAGATTATACACTTGCAGAATTTCCACTGCCAGCTCAAAGCCGTTGTTGCTCCGAGTTTTTTTTGTTGATGTTGGATTTCACCATGTTCGGCAGCCCCATGTTCATGCGATGCTTCGGCTGTATAGATTCAGGAACGTTGATTGCTGGCAAGTCATGCTTCCGTTCCTTGCTGTTCGCCTTTGACTTTCTACACTTGGACTCTTCGCTTTTGCTGCATAGCACGGCACAACTAGGCCTGCCTCTGTCTGTCTTGAACCTTGTTTGCATCGAATTTTCACTGCTGATCCGATCCCTTTCCCAACTAGACCTCCCGTTGTTGATCTTGATGACTGAGTCAATAGACCCACTGATGTCACCTCAAAGTTCTGGATAACTGGGCTTTGCACTCCTTCCCTTTGGCCAAGGTAAGCTTGATCCACTGCTGCCGTCGCTGGATTTCACTCTCTTTGGCTCAGCTGCTCCAGTGCCAAAGTCTTGCTCAAATGGACCTGAGTGCATCCGTTATGGACTTTATCAACCCCGAACCCAACTTGTCACCGCGATCGTATGTTCGCCCTGGCTTTTTGCTGCTGTTCTTTGGAAGGGCTCGCACAGGTCAGAGGATCTCAATCTATGACTTTACGAGTTTCGAATCCACTTTGCCTGCCCAAAGCTCCATATGACTTGAGCTGGTCATGTCAGTGTTGGACTTTCTATTCATGGGCTCATCAATGCCTTTGCAATCACTTGGTTGAGTTGAATTCTCATTCTCCGCATTTAGCTGCACTGCGATGGACCTGACCATGCCAGTCTTCGATTTGTCCAACTCTGAACCGACATTTTTGGTCCGATCCATGGCGAAGTTCGGCCCACTACTCTTGATCTACGGAGGGACTTGCGGGATGTTGATGTTGTTGTTCGACTTTGCACACATGGGCTCTACAGTGTCAGTGCACCAGTTTTCACGCATTGGGGGCAGCTTGTCACCCTTCGATTTTACGTCCCTGGGATTGTTCTTGTTGGTACAAAGCATGGCATGTCCTGGCAGCGCATCTTCGTTCTTCGGCATGCTGCGCTCAAACTCGTCCATGCTTCTGCTTGACAGCATCTCGGTGGGATCAATGGTTTCAACGAGAAGCCTTGGTCGATTTGGCCTGAAGCCTTCACCCTTTGGAGCAGGTTGCTTTGATTTCTTGGTGCTGATCTGTGATTTTGTGAATTTGGGCTTCATGACGTTTTTGCGGTCTGTAGGTCGTTCGGGTAGCGATGTGTCGGTCTTTGGCCTGACTCGATTTAAGGCAGGTCTGTTGGTCTTGGACTTCAGCCACTTGGGATCTTCGCTTTTGGTGAAGAGCTCTAGTAGTTCTGGCTTTAAGTCTCCTCTCTTTGGACGCGCACGAATTGACCTCATGGCTTTTTTGTTGGATTTCATTGATGTAGAGTCCTCCGCATCGTTTCAAAGTTGCTCCAGGACTGATTCCAAGTCATCTACCTTCGGAGCTGGATGCTTTGACTTGTTCTTGTTCATGTGTGACTTTAGCAGCTTGGGCTTTTCCATTTTGTTGAGAAGTGTAGCCAGATTGGGTCTCATGGCGTTTGTCTATCGCTTGTTGAGATTCGACCTTTCGCCTTTGATCTTCGATTTTGCCTTGTTCGACTCCTCCATGTCAGTACGTTGCCACACCAGATCTGGTGAGCACATCTCCGTGGCAGGCGTGGCACGCCTGGCTTCGGCCATTAACATGGACGAGCAAGCCTTGCTGGGGAGCTCCCTCCCGGTCACGTCTTATGCGCGCTTGGGATTGGTGTTTTCATTGTGGGGTATTGGCCGTTATGGATTATTCGTTTTGATTTTGGACTACGTCACTCTTGCGTCCACCTTGTCCTTGCAACAGTTCGCATGTATGGACTCTGCGCTGTCAATACTGGGTACTGCTCGATTAAGTTTGCCACTCTTGGTCTATGACAGCGTTTACACAGGATTCTTGACTTCTCTACGCTCCCTAGCCCAATGTGGATCATCGATGTTCATGTTGGACTTTGTGAACGTGGGTAGCTCCGCGTTCTTGCAAAGCAGCAAGTGAATGGGCTTTCTGTCGTCAGTCTTCGGCTGCACATATCTTGACTTCAGCCTTTTAATCCTTGACGTTGTAAAGCTGGGCTTAAGTCCTTCGATCCAAAGTTTCTCATGCTCTGAATCCCCTCCATCTCTCTTCTCCAGGGCAAGTCTTGACTTTCCATTCTTTGTCTTGGACTTTGGTCATATGGAGTTCTTCATGCCAGTTCGCTCTTTCAGTCACTCTGACTTCACCTTGTCCTCGCGATCTTCTGGTTGGCTGGAGCCCGCAATTCCTCCTTTCGCCGCGTCACAGATTGATTTGCTGATATTTCCCTTGGACTGCTCGTTATTAGGTCCAGTGGTGTTGACCAGATCACCTGCTCGTTTAGAACCTCAGCTTCCTTTGTTTGGCTGCGGCTGTTTTGACCTCTTCTTGTTGCTCTTTGATGCAAGTCATATGGGCTCATCTATGCCTGCGAGGTCGCCCGCCTGCCTGGGTTCCAAGCTGTTCCTCTTTGGAATGACACATCCTGGATCGCGGATGTTCGCGTCTGATTGTTCTCACTTGGGCCCATTGCTTTCCTTGCGGAGCTTGGCATGAACGGAACCAGCCTTCTTAGTCTTTGGAATGGGCAGATTTGGTTTGCGTGTTTTTGTCATGGATGTAAGTCATACTGGGCCACTGCTGTCGCCTCGATCTTTCGCTCAACTTGACTTGTCGTTTCCACCTGAAGGAGTTGGGTGTTTCGGCTTTCCGCTGCTTGTCCTCGACTTTCTGCACCTAGACTCCTCGACGCTGCTGCACAGCTTCGCAGCTATCGGTTCTGTGCCGCCTTTGTTTGGCATTGGTCGCGTTGAACCGCTTTTGCCACTCCTTGATGTGTCATCCTTAGGCTCATTGTTGTTGGTGCGCAGTTTGGCATGATGTGACTTGGCCTTTCCACTGTTTGGAGTCGGGTGTGTTGGCTCTTTGTCGCTACTCTTTAACTTTGCACACACCGACTTCATGATGTCGATCCATAGCTTAGCCAGTCTGGACTCGCACTTTTCACCCTTCAGTACTGGAAGATTTGGATCAAGTCCATCTGTGTTTGACTTCTTGCACATTGAATTTTTGACGTTCTTGCAAAGCTGTGGCTGCTTGGAGCTCGTTTTGCTGGTCTTTGGATTTACGAGAGTTGGTCCTTTCTTGTTTCTCCTTGATCGCGTTCAACTTGGCTTTAGTTTGCCTTCGAGATCCCTTGGGCGTCCTGGATCTTCTTTCCCTCTATTTGGCATAGGATGCCTCGACTTGTCATCCAGCTTGCTTGACAGTCAGCTTCTGGGCTTTCTGCTGTTGATGCGTTCTTCTGCTCGCCTCGGTCCTGCCGCATCTCTATTTGGACTTTCCAGGATGGAATCACCTGTCTCTGCATTAGACCACCTGCGTCTGGAACCGTTTTCGTCTTCAAGGTCTTTCGCATAAACGGACAGCGTAGTGTCTCTGTTTGGCATATGCAGGGTTGATCTTTCCACGCCACTCCTTGATGTGACATCACTTGGCTCCTCGATTTTGGCCCAGGCCTTCAGTAGGACAGACTTCTTGTCGTTTCTTTTCGGCACAGGATGTACTGATTTGTCATTCTCATCATCTGAATTTAGCAGTCCAGATCTGCTGGTGTTCCTGCAATCCTTGGCCCAAATGGGATCCAGCTCCTTGGCGTTTGGCTTGGGTCGATTCGGAAGTTCTGCGTTGGCCTTGGACTGTGCTACTCTTGACCCATTCCTGCCATTGCATTCACTCGGAAGACTTGATTCCACAATGCTTCCATTTGGTCTGGGCAGGTCTGAATCGAGTTCATTGGTGTTGGACTCCTCCACCATGGGTTCCAGCATGCTGCCGCAAAGTTGTGCTTGACTGGAACCATCCTTCTCCACTTTTGGATTAGGTTGCTGTGATTCTTCGCTGTCTGTTTTCGATCTCCTGCATTTGGGATCCTTTTCATCCGTGCACAGTGTCGCTTGATTTGAGTTGCCGCCATCTCCAATGCAATTTAGATCAGGATGTTTTGTGTTGATCTTTGACTGCGGCCTTGCTGACTTGCCACTGTTTGCGAGATCCTCCGGTCGAATTGGACTGGCACTGCTGATGTTTGGTCTGGGAAGGATTGACTTGACGATGCCCATTTTTGATGTGGCTCACCTGGAATCATCCACGTTGCCCAGGTCTCCTGCTCAACTGGGTTTGTCCTCTTTGCTCTTTCAACTTGGTCGAATGGGATTGTCCGTGTCAGCCTTGGATCTTTTGCATTTGGGCCCGCCCATGTTGCTGCAATCCTTTGCTTAACTGGGTTCGGTGCCTCTGGTGTTCGGCGTTGGGTGAGTAGAGTCCAGCCTTTTGTCGTTTGACAGTTCTCATTTGGGATTCAGCCTTCCTTTGCGCAGCTTGGCCCAACCAGACTCTTCCATGCTTGTGTGGGGCTCAGGGCGCTTTGAGTCGACTGCTTTGATGTTTGAGGCATGTCTCCTAGGATCTTTCCTTTTTTCGCACGGTTCCGCTCACTTGGACTTGGCCATGTCAATGTTTGGCATTGGTCGCCCTGACTCCTCCCCTTCGGTCCTGGATGTTACAGAGCTGGGATTTGCGCTTCCTCCTCACAGCCTGGCCTGTCTGGAGCTGTCATCCTTCCTCTTTGGTTTCGGGTGTCTCGACTTCTTGGTGTCAGCCCTTGACTCTGCCAGCATTGGATTGTTGGTATCTATTCAAAGCCTCGGCTGTCTGGGCTCCTTGTTGCCACCCTTTCGCATCGGCCGAACGGACTTCCTGACTTTGGTCTTGGACTTTCTTCATTTGGGTCCAACGCCTTCCTGCCGAAGCATGGCACGACCGGACCTGACCTTGTTGATCTTTGCAACCGGACAAGGAACTGCATTGTCTTCGTTGGATTATAACCATCTTGATTTATTGCCATTGGCCCATAGCATGGCATATGTTGGATTGGTTCTGTTTCCCTTTGGCATTGGCTGTTCTGACTTGCCGTTGTCGGTGTTTGACCTCCTGCATCCCGGCTTTTCCATGCTTTTGAGAAGCAGCGCAAGAACCGGCTTGTTCCTGCTGACTTTCGGAACGTGCCGAATGGTCACCAAATTCTTTGTCTTCGATTGTGCCCACACAGGTTTCCCACTTTTCGTTCGCGCCTTCTCTAGCTCAGGGTTTCGACTTTCAACCTTTGGCCTGGGAAGGTTTGATCTATTGCTCTTGGTGTTTGACAGCGTTCATTTGGGGCCAAGCCTTTCGTTGCACGGCTTGGCCTGTTTGGGATCCACATTTCCTACCTGGGGCCGCACGCAGCCAGGTTCCCCAGTGTCCATCTTCGATTTTGGCACCATAGAACTGCTCATGTCGCTTCGAAGCCTTGGTCGCATGGGCTCCTTTTCGTTTATCATGCGCCTGGGACGCTTCGGCTTTTCTTTGTCGGTCTTCGACTTTTTGCATTTGGGTTTGTTGATGTTGGCCCACAATTTCGCATTGGTGGGCCCTGCCACGTCTACTTGCGGCTTAGTTTGGGCTGATTTGCTGGTGCTGCCCCTGGATCCCACACACATTGGTTCATCCGTGTTCGTAAGGCAGCTTGGACAAATGGGCTCATTGCTTCTTCTGTGTGGCTTGTCACGCTTTGGATTTTCGTTGTCATTGTTTGGCTACTCTGTACCAGAGTCCTCTGCTTCATTGCAAAGCCCTGCGTGGTTGGAATCAGCACCTTCTCCACTGGACTTTCACTCTGTAGAATCTTCGATGTTTATGCAAAACCCTGCATGCCTTGACCTTGCCATGCCGGCATTTGGACTGACATGCTCTGGCTTCCCATTTTCAGCCCTTGACTTTGCACACATTGACTTCATGGTGTCAATCAGGTCGCCCGGACAAGCAGAATCTGTGGTTCCAGTGTCCGGTAAGTTCTGTCTCGATTTTACCTTGCCAGTGTTGGATTTCTTCCGCCTTGACCTCTCATTGCCAATGCAATCGTATGCAAGAGTAGGACTGGCATCTTTTGCGCTCGGAGTGGCTCGAGTTGCATCCAGCCTATCACTCTTTGACTGTACAGCCCTGGGAAGTATGTTGTCCGCGCGCAGTGGATATCGCTTGGACTCAAGGCTTTCAGTTTGCTCAACCATTCGATTTGACTCTTCGCTCTTTGCTCTTGATTTCGTGAACATCGGCAGCACTCTGTCTGTCGGAGCAATCAGGACAGGGCAGGGTTTAGGGCAGAGTTGCTGGTGTTTTGCAAGAAAAGTACAAATTGCAAGAGACTCTTCACATCCCTCAGGGGAATTCCCAGAAAATCCTCCCGTCATGCAAAAAAAGTTTGCAGGAGAATGATTTGGAAATCCATGGAATTTCAGTGAGTTTCAAATATATGACCCTGCACCAATATGAGTTTTCTTTTTCCGGCGACAGTTTATGTTGGTGGTGCCCCAAGGTTTAGCATACCTATGGCTGGACACGCCAGGACAGCACAAATCTCTGATGGGGCAGGCGATCCTACGAAGATTGTGATCAGCTCGCAGCACGGTTGCAGCGATAACTTGGGGTTTCCGCCCCAAAAAGAATCTTGTGACCTCGGTCCTAAGCACCATCCTACATCTGGGCATTGGATCCCTCCATTGGGCCCTGGGGGAATTTGATATTCATTTTCTTCGGGCTTGTTAAGGGGATGGGATGATTGCTTTGCACATTATTTTCTTTCAAAAAAGCTGGGTGGTGTATTTTTATGGAACAGCGTCCCTGTGATGCGGGTCATCTTTCGGTTCCAAGGACGACCATGGAGATGTACGCAGCTTCGTACAGAGGCATCTCGGTCACAGCCGCTGGTGGAACCTTGCACGGCTCAAACCTCAGAAGTGGGCCATAGATTTTTCATGCGCAGAAAAATCTGATGAAATCTGCCAGATTTCTGCACTTTTTACCCATGCATTTTGAAGAATTTTGGAGCCACTGCCATGACTCCCAATTTTTGGTGGCTCTTTGAGGTGCTTGGTCTTCGGAGGCCAGTATTACCACCTCCGTCTGGCCCTCAGGCAGTTGATTCATTGAGGGCTCCCTGGATTTCCATGGGACGGGCCACTGAGGATAGACGTCTCAAGCGCAACATCCAGCCACTGTACGAAACCATTGCAAGTCAAGCAAAAGATCGTGTGACTCTCAGCATGAGAGTTGAAGGTTGACATCATCCGAAAGAGTTTTTGAACGCGTCTCGCAGTGCTCTAGTGACTCTAGTGAGCACGTGATTTTCAAGCGTTGATCTGAGACCTGAAACGTGGCTTTGTCGTATCCTAAAACAGGCTAAGCCCTGCTAAGCCCTCTATTTCTGGTGAACCTCCAGCTGAGGCTGGGAAGGTTCAGGAGCATCTGGACCCAAGTGCAAAGCTCAGTCGCCACCCAAAAACTGGCTTTGGATTTGGAAGCCTTGTTTTTCTGACCCCACCCAACATTTTGCAGGATTGGGAATCAATCCTTTACTTTTCATCTCATCCAATTAATTTACAGGGCTTGGTCAAGGGCAAATGTCCCACTTTGTGGAGTTTACACATCGCCCCAGGATGGTTGTTGTGATTCCCGACTGGTTTGGGTGATGCCAACGGCATTTCACCCCTCCCAGGCCGAGTGAAGGCGACCAGGTGAAGTGGCTGCTGCGTGAACTACGCCCTGTTTCCTTCCAGCTGAAGCGGGGAGCAGAAGCCAAGTGCGCCCAGCAGCCAGTGGTGCTTCACAGGTGGAGGGATATGATATGATCATCATCAGAATCATGGATGATGATGGTGATGATGATTCTGATGATGGTGATCATTGATGGTGATCATTGATGGTGATATGATCATCATCATCATTATTCATGATCATTGATGATGGTGATGATGATGTCGATGCTGTTGATCATTGTTAAGTCATGGAACACCTTCATCGAAGATCATTTCGATGAAGGTGGTGATGAAGCAACATGACCCTCAAATCTCATCAAACCTCATCAAACCTCATCAAACCTCATCATTTGATTGTTGCCAGACATTTGAACTGAGGTACCTGAAGTTCGGTTTCATCGCACAGGAGCTCGAAACCGTCTTCCCAAATTTGGTGCGCTGCCCTAGCTGTGGATTAACCGATCATTTCCATCCGATGGCCATGGTTTGTAGGTTCCTTCAGCTGCCACTTTTCAGTTGTGATGACTGTTGCCACCGTAAAAGCGACGCCCAGGTGCGCACAGTCGCAGGCGACACCAAAGCGATCGCGAGCCAGGTCCCTGCGAGCTTGGAATGTGGGGATGGCATGAGAAGCTGGGCATGCAAGTCATATGAACGATCAACAAACATGGAATGTGAATATGGCAAAGAATGCGATCAATGATGATCATGATAATGGTGATGGTGTCCAGGGTGATGATGGATGGTGATGGAAATGGTGATAGTTGGCATATATTACTCCACAGTTTTTGAGCTCTTTGGAAGTCTCAAGGGAGAGGTTATGACATTTCTTCCCCCAGAAGTACCATTTGTTTGATAGGTCAGACTTGGGTGTTTGATGGATCTCCAAATCTGAAACGCAGGACCTCATTGCAGTGCTCACCCTCGCATTCCAGAACCTCCAGAAGGAGCTGCCACTGATGCAACTGATGCAACCGATACCTGGTGCTGGATGTCGTTTCGGGTATTTCGGATTTGTCTTGTTTCATTTTGACTTGCTGTTGGGCCAACAAACGGATGGAGTTCCCTCTCATGACTGCACAGCCCACAGCCATCCACAGCCGACAGGAGCATGACGAGTACAAGCAAAAGGTCATGGAACAGGATCTCGAGTTGCAAGACCTGAAGAGAAGACTTGATCGGCTCGAAGGTGCGAAACGTGCGAAGCCTGACTCGTCCCAGATCATCCCACATCCAGTGTCTGTGTTCAGTGGGATTACAACGGGGGCATCCATGGGCATCCCATATCCGCCATATCCTACTAAAATATAGGACATGGATATCCCAACCATGCCGTTCCAAGGAAGATCCCTGTTAAAAATTGGGTTTGTCTGAAACAAAAAGGTACCCCAGACCCTGTGGTCAAGGTTAATGGATGTAAATTGTGGGTATCCAATGGAATTAAGTTGCTATAAATCACTAGTTTTCCAGATTCACATTCAGATTTTCCATATATTGGGGGTAAATCCAGCATTTCCGAACAAAAACCCAGATGGCATCCTGCAGGTGTGCGACTTTGAGACTGAACTTCACGGCCGTCAAGCTTGCACTGAAAGGGGCGACCAACAAGTCACGCCACCAAGGTTAAGATTGGACCGGATGATTCAACTCAAATTTAAGGGAACAAATCCCACACAAGCTGCAAACAAGGAGTGAAATCTCATTCAGAAAGGAACAAAATCAACTGACGCAGCTTGTTTTCGAACCTTTCAGTGCATCGGGCAGCTGTGAATTTACATGAATCCATTGAGATTTATCCAAAAAAAGCCTGCAAGGGGGAGACAGGGTGGATTCTGTTCGGGGAAGGCCAGGCTGCCATGCCCCTTCTAAATCCGTTGGTTGGGTGGGCATGTCCCAAAGTTGGTGATCCCCAAAAACACTTTTGCCTGTTCATGTTGTGAGCCTTAACCCAGGGGTTTCGGGTCCCATTCTTTTCAAGATATATTTTAAGCCGTAAATGAGGCCACTGCTGAAAGTGCCAGGAATAGCTTCCAAGCACAAGAGTTTTTGCGCTTTGCAACATGGGACAGTTGAATTACCACCAGCCAGATGTCTTGAGTCTTGACAGTTGGTCATAGTGCTGGATGTGGATCAAAGTCTTGTGATGAGGATTCTTTCTGGCCACATGGTTCAAGCATAGCTTAGCCCGGAAAGCCCATGAGACAATGCCATGATCCAAAGGTTCTTGCGCAGGCCTGGATCGCTGGAGGCAATGAAGTGAAGGGTACTCCACATCGTGGGCATATCCTGGGGACAAGGAAGGGATCTCCACGGAGCGTTCGCAAAGGATGACGACAACTTGCATCTCAAAAGAGGGAAAAATGTGGAAATATCATCATCAATCCGTCAGTGAGTGCTGATAGCTTTGGTAATGTCTGGTACATGTTCATCATTCAAAAACCATTTTTATAGGATTTTATAGGTGGTATATATCAATATTACCATATAGTTACCATTCCCATTATATGATTCTCACATATTCTCACTCTCCGACATCTTGATGGGACTGCCATGGCTCCTGCGGCCGTTCTGCGTTGCGAGGCGCCTGGGACCCTGGGAAGGGGGGGTAACTTGACCCTCCAAAGACGATGTTCCGGAATATCAAATTCATCAAAGTATGAATTATGAGATCTCCCTATCAAACAAGATCCCTGTGGTTATATGATGTTATATGTATATAAATCAGTAAATCACTGTTTTCATGTGTCCAGGCACTTCTTCTTGAGTCGATGATTGGGACTTCAGTGGCCCGCAAGCCATCAGGGTCAGCCAGATGAGCTGATCCTCATCGAGTTGCAGAGTACTGTCTACATGGAGGATGCTGCGATGGGATGTCAACCTGTTTCGCCGATCTAAAGGGATAGAATCGGATAGAACTTGATATGGAGCCCTCAAATTGGGATCTTTGGAATCCGAATGTATGTTACACAGTTTGCATAGATGATTTTCCTCTTGCATTCGGCCTTGGGTTTGCAAATTAGATTGAAGTAATGGGGTGTCTTCTGCCGGGATGTTGAACAGATATTCTGCCGCCCTCATCTGCTTTACCTGGCAAGGACGGCTCCAAATTGGTTGGGCAGCATCTTGGAACTCTGGAGATTGGCAAAGAAGGCCTGTCGATTTGGGGCAGACAGGTAGTGATGTACTTGGCAAAGAGACCGCAGGCGGAAACTTTCTGTCTCAATACTTGTTGCGACTATGATTCAAAAACAATGACAGGACTGGGTTTCTAGAGCCAACACTTAGTTGTTTCTTCACAGTGCAGGCAACGTCACCTTGAACAACGGCCCTCGATGTTTGTACGGCAAGATGCAGGAGCTAAAGAGCCCACTGGTGCGCCGATTGTTGGTGGATGGCTGGATGTGTGACTAGTGGATGACTATAATTACTATTTTTTTGAAGCTGTTTTTTGCAACCCGCTTACGGTAAAAAAGAGGAGATGGTTTATTGAAGCTTATGTTTGGCTTACCATGTTAACGATGTATATTTGGCATGATATGTGCACATTTGAGTTGTTCTTTACGATCATTCAGGTTGAAGGTTGGCGACTGTCCTGAATTTGTTCAGACTTTGTTCGATTGACTTCTGTTGGCTGTCACAAAATAGATGTCGCAGACAGCTGTGCACTGGAGGTACTGATGGAAAAGACTGGGCAGGACGCTTCTGCTCTGCGGACATGGTCAGTGGCCCCTGGTTTTTAGATTACAAATTTCAAGATCCAAGGGATCCAAAAGCAGAGAATTCGGTACAGGACCAAACATAGGTTCGATCGCCCTCGATGTGGCGGCGCCGTGCCATGGTGAGGAAGATGCTTCCGGAGACTTGATCCTTGCTACTCGAGGCGTTGTGTATCGGAAGGCACGTTGAAGTTCTGCTGATTTTGTGGATGTGGGCTTGTCCAAAAATGGCATGCTGTGCACCCGAAAATAGCAGTTTCAAATGTATTTTCATGGGAAAAATGATGATCAACCATCAAAGTTTTGGGTTTCCCTATTTTCAGACAATCCCATAGTGTGGCTGAAACTACCACGTTTTCTTGCAGTTTTTCAGAGGTTGGTTGCAACATTCTACAGCTTGGCGACCAGGCGGTGTTCAATCAGCGGCCGCAGCTCTCTGTTTGAGAGGACCAAGATGACCTGGCACGGTGGGCAAAGCAGTGGGTGAAGCCTTGTTGTTCGGGGAAGGAACGGTGCAACCGTTGGTAGTTGGTAGGAGCGACCTACCCAACCAACCAGTGCATGATATTTCTAATCAACATGATTTGAATGTGAAGTGGGCGTCGTTGCGGATGATGTCGCAGCTGTGTGTCATGTCGATTCTTTTTGGCTCAGAGGGGACCAGCATTTTGCTGTCCCTAGTGGATGGTTCAAGGAACCATCAGATCCATGATTGTTTGACAAGGCCTGGAAACTGCTGAAGATCTACAATCAATGCAGTGTTGCACCGCAACCTTCAATCCATGTGACTTCAGATGCCCCGGCTCTCAGGACATCCAACCAGATGCACCAGCTGGTGCTTCTGTCAATCCTCGGATTCCTGGAAGCCAGGCCAGTGGGTGGGGAACTGTTCGGTTGGACATTTTCCCCAAAATGGGTGAGATGATGGGGGCAGTGTCCCCAAACTTGGCTCATGCCCTGAAAAAAACACCAGCAGATTTTTGTTGCGGAGCTGGCAGCTGGGTGAAGGTCTGCCTTCACTTCCGACAATTCCTTGAAGGCTCTGCTGCTCGGCTGAAGCCGCCTGGGCTGACCCATGAGAATATGGGTCAAACGTCGTGACAACCAACAGAAAAAGATGCAAAACCTGTAGATTTTGGGGTAGTTCTAGGATAATTACCACATAGAGGCAAGTTTTTTGGCTGTCCATATACGAAACTTTTTTGATCCGTGCCAAGGCTTTTTTGGCCGGTGGACAGCGCCAACCGGACACAGGACCTATTGGGATCATCAAGGAATCAAACGAAAAAACGCTGGTACGCTTGTGATAGGTTGAAGCCACCACCAGTCCTTGATAGGTTGAAAGTTACAGAAAGTTACAGGATCTTGAAGGTGTGCCACCTCATGGATAGAACCTGACTACCGTCCATAGACTGCAGACGTCCAGATTCACGCCAGGAAAATGTCGTACGTAATGTGGCGCAGCTTGCTTGAGAAAAGATGAGAACGAAACGGGGTTGAAAACTGTGCAGTTGTAGTGCATAGAAGATGAGGGTTCGTTGCGAAAGGATCTTATGTCTTATGCAAATGGGTCAAGATTTGGCACGCCCAGGGATTCATACTGTAGTTTTTAGTCGATTTTCATTCATTCTTAGTGGCAACCCATCCGCCATGTCCACTACGTTGTGAGGTATGCACGCCGCATGGGAGGACGTCAATGCTGCGATGTGATGCTGGCGTATCATGGCTGGAGGGGTTTGCCTACCATGGAGGAAGTGGAGTAGTTCACCCTAAAACGGGAGTAGATAGGGGTAACTGGGGTGGAGTTGTCCCGAGCAAAGCGAGCACTTTTCCTAGTGTGCCGTTGTTTTTGTTGTTTTCGGTAGAGATCATCCAGCTTTGGTCAGCGTCGCAAGAATGGCATCATCACTGGGCCCACGACATGAATCACCAGCAAACCTAAGACGCGACCTCGGTTTTCCAAGGCATTACAAGGGAACCTCCGATGACTGGAACAAAGAGTGGTACCTGAGCGAAGTGACGCCCTACCCTCAGATCGTGCGATGTCGCTGTGATGCTGAGACTGGGTCTCCGGTTGATGCTTAGGAACAGCTTCCACAAAAGCGGAGCCTTGGCGCAGATTTAAACCCAAGCACAGATGCCGCAACTTATCAATGGTTGGCTGTGAAACAACGAGTTCCCCTCCCATGTTTTCCAATCAATGGGTGAATGAGTCTAGATATTCGAAACCAGCCCATCTAGTCTTCCGTTGAGAGTGGAAAGCCCTTCACTGCACGGAATCTCAGGCTATAAATTCAAGTTCCTGCAAGCATATCGAGAGGAATGGCTTCTTGGCTGGATGTGTGGATATCCTTAGGCTTTAAGGACCTTCAAAGCCGATAGGAAAACCCAGGCAGTTTGTCATGAAGTCTGAAGGGATCTGTTGTGGGGTTCCTAAGTTGACAAACAATTTAGAAGTTCCTATAGCTTGGAGGTGTGTGATCCACCTAAACGCCCTACTTCTGCCTAGTTCTGTACGAAAACCTGGTTTCGGAGGATCACCAATTGTGGGTGAAATTCAGCTGCAGGCAGCAGAAGTACGAATTCGTTTGGGCGCTTGTGGGGATCTCAGCATTGGTGGATGGGCTGTAGGCACATTTCCATCACAGGTCTCATTGAAATGAACAATTTCGGAATCACTGTAGGCAAATGAATCATGTCATGTCTAAAAAGTTGCAGGACCCTCGGATTGGTAACGATTTCACGTGGTATCCCCCACCTCAGAGGCCGCTCTTAACCCAGAGCACATCAGAGCACATCAGATGTTGCCAATTTCTCATCCGAAACAACCCACTTGTTGGGATATCCCCCATCCAACAAAAACACCACATTCAAAGTGGTAAAACACGTAAAACACGTTGGCATATGTTGGCATCAGGACAGTGACATTGACTTCACCGGGGTGAACCTGGTGGAACTGTTCGACTTAGCTCGTTCCTCCGGCTCCTTGTGCCTCGGCTGGCGCTTGGGACTTGGGTGAATCGGATGGCAGCTGCTGGGACCTGCTGGGAAGATCTGAGGATCGTTGGGCCGACCTTCGCGGGAGAGCAGGCGGGGAAGACCTATGCCACGGATTTGATGGCACACAAGGTTCGGGGGTCAGTGGTGAAGGGAGTGAGCCAAAGAAGTTTTACTTTGTCTCTTTTGTTTTTGGCAAGCTTCAATTCAGAAGTTGAGGCCGAGCTTCAGTGCACGAAAACGGGCTTTTGTTTTGTTTTCTATTGTTTTGTGATTTGAGGGATGCAGGGAGTCACAGGGCTTGCTTGTCGCAAGCTGGTACGGCATGTACGGTCTATAAATCTCAAATTGTCAAGGCGCTGTTGCGGAGCGACAACAAAGAAGACCACGAGATCAATGTGCTCGGATACTTGGTGAAGTCAGCTCGCTGGGAGTTTTGCGCAATTTGTTGGATACTACTCCGTGAAACAATTCGAATCATGGACTGCTGGTCATTTCACCCATAAACAGGTATCAACAGGTGGGGGATCTCTTTGATCAACAGCAGTAATGATTTCTGCTTGAGAATCCCAGCAAATGTGTCACTACTTTGGGTCATAATCTGAAAGAAAATACAAAAGGACTGACAGGGACGCACATCCCCAGCCACAGGAAAGCCAGATCCACGCCACTTGGCTGAAGTGTTGGGCATGTGAGTCATCCAATCGACTACAGGCAACTGTGAAGCTGCTGGTGGAATCCTTCGTCTTCTTGCCCATTGGGTACAGGTCAACTAAGACTTTTGACAATTCTGATGATTTTTGGTATATAGCAGATTATCATGATATTCAATTCTCTATTGTCTGGTTTTGAAAGCCATCACTACTCGAGCCTCGAGCCATTCCCGGAGTTGTGCCACTTTTTGTGCCCAACAAGCGGTCAGAGTGGCATGGACAGATCGATCGAACACATCGAAGCCCTTCTTTCAGCTTTGAGGTATGGTCCAGAGGCAGTTCGTAAGATCAAGGAATTGTTTGGGTTGAAATCAGACAGTTCCGGGACTTGGCCCCCAGGAAAAACAGTCAAAATCCAATTCCAGGAGGAGGAGGTGAATGGGAAAGACCGGAAACACCCCAAGATTTTCCAGTGGAAACCCGAAAGCGAATATTTTCACGAGGTGATCATGAGACAGGCCGCCATTGGAGACTTTGAGGTTTCCTATCAGGACAAAGATGGAGACAAGGTACAGTTGGATGCCACAAAGCCTGGCATTGAAGCATTCCTTTCCGATCACAACCAGCACTCCAGCCCCAGGCTGCTAGTGGAGTGGCGCCCGCCCACGACTGGCGAGACCATCCAAAGCACAGTCAAGAAAGCCAAAAACTGGTTGACTGGAGGGGGTGGTGCCACGGATCAAGCTGTAAAAGCTGCACAGGAGAAGGTGGAAAAGGAGGGTGGAAAGATCACTGTGAGCTCTGGTTCGGGGCGAAGCTTGGTTGATCACAAGGGCTACAGGAAGGAGGATTGGCCTGATGCAGTGAAAGGTCTAGCACTTCAGATGGGACTTTCCGAAGATCAAAGAGAAGCACTCCAGAGTGCGGGACTTTGCGAGGATGGAAAAGCTCAGCACTTTTGTGAGGACATTGTTGGCAACAAGATAGTCACTCAGTTCTCTGCCTACCACATCGTTCGCCGTGGCGACAAGATCGACGTGGTCTATGGGAAGCACGTGGAGTCCATGGAGGTGAGCGGAGGAGGG
>Ga0126342_10000067_pt1 | contig 60364 bp, 54 predicted proteins | sample Cyp1metagenome_FD_92528 | JGI IMG/M metagenome (GOLD analysis project Ga0126342, IMG submission 92528) | Coral microbial communities from Lord Howe Island, Old Settlement Bay, Australia - Cyphastrea 1 metagenome | ecosystem: Host-associated > Invertebrates > Cnidaria > Coral ...
ATTATATATGAGATGTTACATATTAAAAAAATATATATTAGATATTAGATATTTGAAATTCTATATTATATATTCTACATTAGATACTAGATATATATTATATATTATATATTAGATATTTTTAATATTATATTATATTATATTATACTTTATTTTATTATTTTATCATATTATATTGTATTATAATATTATATTATATTATACTATTATATTATATTATATTATATTTTATTATATTATATTGTATTAGATATATTATGTAATATGTATTATGTATTATATATTATAAAGTATATATTAAATGACATATATATATTATGATGTATTTTGTATTATGCATTATATATATTATATAATACATCATATATATAATATAATTTATATTATATGTTACATATTAGATATTTTTTAATTTTGTATTGTATTGTAATTATATACATCACCAATGATCCCCCCATTGTTCCATGCCCCATCCCAGCATCCCCATTCCGCCTGCGTGAGCCGCGTGGTGCCCGAGCCGAAGACCGCGGATTGGAAGGCCAGCACCAACTTCGCCAGCTGCCGACCCGACATGCCGTCCGTGCGCTGGGCCACGTCCTGGTGGAGGTGGGGACCCAGCGGACCCGGGGGACCCGATGGCCATAGGAAAAGCCATGAGAAAAACATTGGAAAAGGTTCATTGAACCAAGAAAAATGATGGATTTCATGGGATTTGGAAATGATATGGAAATGATAATAGCTAAGTTGATAAACATAACTTGCTGAATTCTATGGTTTATTGGTTGATATCTAACGAACTAGGATTCATGGGCAAATCTACCAACCTATTTGTGGGCCTCACATTGTAGAACTGGCAGAATGGCCATCTTTAAGGAACAATCCGGGATGTAGCCAACAAGAAATTTGGGGATGTCATGATTGGGATATCTACCATGAAATACAACCCTGGTATGACCAACAACCAACCAGGGATGACAAGAACATCCTGATATGTTGGTCAACAAGAATACGGGGATGTCACCTTCCTGGTATGACCAACAACCAAACAGATTAGGGTTAACAGGGTGCCTGATCGAGGAAAAGGGACCGAATGTTCATCGCCATTTCTGAATGTTCTTTGGAATTTACCACAATTTCTCTAGTGGGAATTTCGAACATCTGTGAATCAAAAGTGATATCAATGTGTAGACGAAATTATGGGGACAAGTTGGTTGGGTCTCATAGATCTGGATGGTTAGGAATGGTCAATTTTCTTCAGAAAACCATAGTGATTGGGGAAGTTCACCACTTTTTGGACCCCATGAATGGGAGTTACAAGACCCGGAGAGTGCACCATAGCAAAGCAGTATGGATGGAAGACAAAAGGATGGATGTTTCTGACCGCATCTAAACTCCGTGACTGTTCATCTTCCCCAAGAAATAGGTCCTACATCATCCTTATCATCGTTCAAAAGGCTAGCCACTACATAATCTCCAAGTATCAAAACCTGATGGTTAGCAGTAGAAATCACCTTTTACAGGGAGAACTGCATATCGTCCTCCAAAAACTTGTCGTCCAAAGCAGGATCGACTTCGATGATCGCACGGTTTTTCTGCCCTTTCCGGTAAAGGTACCTGGGTTTTATTGTGAACATGGACCAAAGCCACATGGATAGTTGCAGCAGGTTGTGACCCCAAAAAGGATCAAAGATCAAACAGGTAGACAAGGAACTTCAAGGAATGCATCACTATTTCAGTAGGATTTTACAGTTCTATCTTTTTGGGGAAAGATTTTTGAACTTCGATTCCCTCCGTAGCCAGGCATTTGCCATGCTTTTCGAGGGGAACACCATGTTTCAACTCCGTTCTTGTGGGCTTGCGGGTCGGTGGTGGATTTCCGGTAATGTCAACCCTCTATATCATCCTTTATCCAATGAACCCTGGTTGATATATAAATCTGGGTGGGTCCCCAAGAAGAGTGATCAATTCCTATTGAAATTCGTGGCTCCCACTGGCTCCCATTGAATGATAATAGGGAATAAGTATGGATTAAATATCGACTAATATGGAAAATTTTATGGAATAAATGTATGATATATGGAAGAAATATATATGGAATCAATATCGAATAAAGATGAATAAAGATAGTTAGCTCCCTTACATGCTGAAACCATCGATCAGAAATTCCAAAGGCACTGATCTACAAAGAGTTTCAACATCTGCAGGCGCTGCTCGTACGCTGGCCTCTCAAACTTGCCGAGTGAGAATTTTTGCCCAAAAACCTACAAGTTGGTGCCCCCCCAGTGTTTGTTGGTTTAGAACCCTCACAAACATCTATAATAGATATATGTATGTATATATATATATAGATAGATAGATAGATATATAGATAGATAGATAGATAGATAGATAGATATCTAGATATATACCAGAAAATACCAGAAACCCAAGTTGTTGGGGATACTTGCACCAACTTAGCTCGTGAGCTGGGGCACCACCTTGTAAGGATTGTGGCACTATGGGTAAAGAAAGAGGTGGTTTTTCCGACTTTTCTATCCATTTCTTTCTGTTGAATGCTGGAGGATATATGGGATATGAATGACGAGCTCCCCACTGTAAGCCACGTTTGCAGTTGGTCTCCCCTTCTGACCTGCCCATCCTGGATCTGCATGCTAATATGTTGGGTTGTTTTAACAACCAAAAATAGAATAGTTGTTTTTTCCAAATATATGGCTTGATGATAATTATACATATATATATACTGTATATGACTCATGCATACTTTTCCAACATCAGTATTGCATTTACTACATCCTTTTTTCCAAACATCTTTGGCTTCGAAAAACACCACAGCCCCGGCACCTTGGGAATTCGAAGGCTTCATCAATGCGATCCAGCACCGCTCGGTCCAGCACCGATGGCACGTTGGTGGCTAAGATCACAGCCACGTGGGTGTTCTCGGTGCCCGTGTGGTGTAGGAACACCGAGAGGGCCTGGAGAGGTCACAACGCAGAGTGATCACTGGGATTTATGGTGGATCTATCGTTAAGTCGATATGGATAGTTAAGTTAAGGGATACTATATCTGTAGTTGAGTTACTTACACATATACATATATATATATAATTGATAGGCTTTACAATACAACTTCGTGGAATCTAAGGAAGCCCGAAACATCCAAACGTCAGACAGTCATCTTGAATGGGGAAACCAACAGTTTCAGAGTCCTCATTTTGAGAAACCCCATATGGGTTTGACTGAACAATTGGGTATACACCCCCCAAGTTCTGGCAATTTTCATAGGGAACATGATGATAAATCAATGGATGTGTGGGTACAGGGTAGCCCATTTTCAAACAGGTGGAAGTTGTGGTGGATCATGATGATTTGGGGTAGACCTCCTTGGTTTCCCACAAGAACAACTGGGGGTCCTCTTTGCAGTTTCTTGTCCATGAGGCTGACCAAAAAACATCCAAAAAGCCATGCAAGATATACTGGTTGGTGGTTTCAACCCCTCTGAAAAATATGAAAATCAGTTGGGATTATCATTCCCAATATATGGAAAAATAAAAGCCATGTTCCAAACCACCAACCAGTATAGAATTGGTTTTCCATATCTGTATCAAATATTTTCCCATCCACATGTTTGTTCGTTTATCCCAAGACATCCTCATCAAATCCCACAGAAAGTTCTGTTAAACACCCACAGTTTATCCCATGAATATCCCATAAAATCCAACAAAACCACCATGATTCTCAATCCATCTAAAGTCTCCCGGTAAATCCCATTCAAAATCCCAGTGACTCACAAGGTTTTGATGGCAAATCCCATGAAATCTCTATGAAAATGCCATGAAATCCCATGGTTTTTCCTCACCTCCCTGGCGAAGTCCCCTGCCCCCGAGGCACGTTCCGGGCATCTTCGCTCATGGCCCCCGTCCCCGCACGTCCGCGGCGCAGAAACGCATCAGCTTCGTCGATGAAGAGGACCAAGCCTCTCCTGACACAGGACGCGCCAGGGCCAGGGGTGGAAAAAATATTACTAGAACTATGGGTCAATCAATAAGCACTAATAATCATTAATGATCATTAATAATCATTAATCCTCATTACTAAGCATGAAAAATAGGGGTTAATGAGTGTTATTCATGATGATCAATGATTATTGGTGCCTCTTAATGCTGATTCATGGCGACGAGATGCTGTTTGAACATATCCGCGGCTTCCAGATGAATGTTTATGAATGGTTATTGATGCTAATGGGCATAACTATTGGATAATAATGGTTAATAGTGGTTGTTAATGGTTAATTGTGGTTATAACTATATTGATATTAATGGTTACAATTATGGGATGTTAAGCTCCTCAAAGTTGGAATCATCCCTACAACTATGGTGAATTATAAGCCTATCCATTGGGCAGTCACTAAGCAATGATGTTAATCATCTGGTGAATAGATACTAATGGTCAATATTCTATTAAGATATATTAACAAAAGATTGGAAACCATCCATGGATTGGGTGTCACTAGCTATTTGTTAGCAAAATGTGGTATCAAATAATGACAATTTATAAATGATGATTGATCGCAAATAATAGCAATTATATAATAATTGATGCTACAGTAGGAATTAGTGGCTGTCACTATGATACTCAATCATAAATACTGTAATGGTGACGATTCCATACAATTCCCTGATTGGTTTGTAGATGGCTAGTCATTATTGTCTGTCACTAACTAATGAGATTACCTGTTAACCATAAGTATGTGTTTATCATAGATGATACTCAGTAATACGTAGTGTAATACTCCATGCAAAGAGGATTCTCATCAATCATGATAATGATCCGTTGATACCATCTGTTAACGAAGATCAACTACGGATATTGTGTTTTAGTTGGGTTCAAATCATCCGTCATTGGATGTAAAACAGACTAATGATACTTCATGATGTTTAATATTAACTATTGGTTCATTAATATATTATCTAATCAATATACTTAATGTTTGTTGTTCTTCTCCCCTAACTACTATTCTTAACTACCGGTTAATAGACTAGAGAACTACTGGAAAATAACAGTATATAACAATAATAGACTTGTATGATGTCAACTAATGGCTAATAAGATGATAGTTGCATAGTCAATAGAATCTTAACACATATCCATTAATGGTGTTTAATAGAAAGAATATCATATACCTACTGGAATATTGATGTCGTCATCCATACAGTAGGAAACCATCTATGGTTTCGATTGGTGGAGACCCTGCTGATGCTGATGCGAAAAATAGCCTGGCAAAGTCTGGCAAATAAATATGGGGGAAATACTAGGGATATATCATGATATCTATATACATATATATACAAAATTGGCTTATCATCATTTGTTCTGGCCAAAATTGGTAAAATCAATGGCTTGAGTATGGTTGAGTAGGGTCCTCACCATCATGTTGGTTAGCATAGTATATATATATACATATATGTATTATAAGATACGCCATTGGACTGGTTGATGGGGAAAACCCATGGGAAAACCCCAAGAGTCGGACCGGCGAGGTCCAGCCAGCCGAGCTAAACCTCTACGGAGATTTCCCACTGGACGCCACGTTGGATCCGGAGGGTCATTCTTCGGGGGGTTCCTGTCGTTCCCCGTTTTGGGTCTCTGTTTTGGCAGGAAACCGTTGGATCTTACAGAAAAAAAGGCTTCGAAGCAAAAATTGGGAGACTGACTTGACCCATGGCTTTCGGTCCAAGCTCTCTCAGTTGTTGAAGCTGATTCACAGATTCCCCAAAGCATTGAATGTCAGAAAGAAACACTCCAAACACCAAATTTCAGCATCAAAGCATATTAGAAAGTAACCTAAACAAACAGATAGAAAAGTATGGAACACTCATGAAACTCACTATTTGTAGATTCGGATATTACAAACTTCGATTTTTTGGGCTAGTTCTATCAGATCTGATATTTATGATGGATATTCATGGCGCCACATGTCCAAGCGCTCAAGCGCCTCCCTCGATGCCGTCCTGGAACTCTGCGCCCATCCAAAGAGTTTGTGCAGTTCATGCGGCCCCTCTCGGCCCAAGGGTCCCAGATCCCCCCCGGACATCACCGCATAGTCCAGGCCCGACTGTCGCGCCAACGTGCGCGCGAACAAGGTTTTGCCTCCGCAAAAAAAACAGGAAAACTCCATCGTGACGAAAGATGGGGACTTCAGGAGGATTTCATTGGGATTCTACTGGGATTCTACTGGGATTCTATGATGTTTGTTGGTTTATCAATCCCATCAGTTATATAATATAGATTTTATATTTAGATATATCTACACCGCTGTGTTAGTTACAACCATACGCCAACTCGCACAACAACATGGGGCACCTTGCAGCTGTTCAAGTCATGATCGCAAGCCGCTTCAGAACCGCTAGATGTGTGTGTGTGTACAAACATATTATATATGTATTTGAACAATACATAAAATATTAGATCATGATCCAATAATATATATATATATTGTAATATTATATAATATTATATAATTAGATCCCATAATCCTATATGTCTTTAAAAAAATGCGTAACCATCTCAAATCATGTGAATTATCCACCCCAGAAAAATGCCTCAACAGAATCTACAGCACCCAGTTGCTCCATCTTCCAGGATTGACACAGTTCTAGAAATTCTAAATTTTACCCTCTGGTAAACTAACATAACTATGGAAAATCACAATTTTTAATAGGAAAACTCACTATAAATGGCCATTTTCAATAGCTATGTTAGTTTACCAGAGGGTAACTTTCTATTGATGTCAGGGATATTTTAGCATTTTTTTTCCCAAAGAAGATATTTCCTCGGTTATCATTTCTATTAGATATTTCCCGAAATTCCCAATGGGTCAAGGCAAGATAGAAGATATTTAGAAAATGTAGGCCAGTACTTGGTATTCCACTTGGTGAAAACCATGTACCGGTATTTTTCCAAAGCTTATTCCCAATGGGTCAATCATGGAACATATTTTCCCATGATTTTCCGATGGAAATTCATCCTGTGCCAGGTCTATCCTGTGCCAGGCGGTCCATGCAGCAGGAGATGTCGGAAGGGCGTTCCATTCTGCTGCGCGTTCAGCAAGGCATTGGTGGACCATTGAAGACGTTCGGCTAAGTTCTCTTCCTGGGCTTTGCATAGGGATTTTTTATGGGATTTGCCGGTGATTTCTGGGCTTTGAAAATGGGCATGTTGCCCAGATTTGCTATGAAAAATGGGTTTTCTTGGGTGATTTACCCAGCAACAATCGTGATTTCATGGGATTTTCATGGGATTTTCATGGAGATGGTTCATTCGACTTCCAGAAAATTGGATTTCTTGGGTAATTTTTATGGAAGAATCAATGGGATGATGATCAAATATGATCAATGGGTGCTCCAGTGGCCTCAAACATGGCTGACTGGGAAATCTTGCACAAATGGGCATTTCATTTCCACTTACCGGAGGATACCTTGCCAAAACAGAACATTCAGTGGATTGCTGTGGCGAAAAATCTTCACTGGAAATCATGATTTCTACTCCCAAATCTAGAGGTTTAAAGTCCTATTCTGGGAATGGCCGGATACATCTAGATAGTCTATAAACAATATAATTATCTATGTAAAGTATGTATGATTATATATACCACATATTGACATATCATAGATTGAACGTTAGATTGAGAAGACTGGCAAAATCCAAATATCATCAAACATCAAACATCAGGAATCATCTCATGTCATCCCCCGAGCCAAAGCCCTGGTCAATTCATGAGGCACCCAAAAGGTATAAGTTGCTACCATAAATGAAGTCCAATTCAAGGGCCCATGGTGTATTCATCCGGGCTCAAGGGCTGAATCCTACCTGGCGTGAGCCAATACCCCTAGCATGCCCGTTTTGTGTTGGAACACAGCCAGGAAGTTGAAATCTTGGTCACTTCTAAATCTACCGTAAAAAAAGAAAACGTGCATCAAACCCTCAAAATCCGCCCAAATCAAACCAAAATTCATCGAAATATCATCAACTATGTCAACTGTCATCCGAGAAAAAAAAAAAACTCAAAGCTTCATTCTATGGTGGCTCTTTATCCGCTCCCTCTCCAAAACAATATCCCTTTTGATCAGCGTCCAGCACGATGGATTCGAACAACGAGCTGGCCGTTCGTTTGGGCAGCAGTGAGAGTTGTGGTCTCCAAGACCACCGCGAAGTCTCTCGCACCAGAGGTGGACGGCTCAGCTGACGCTCCAACACACGGGCGGCCACACGGGTGGTGGCGCGTGCACCGTACACACCTCGGGAGGCCGGGGAGTGCACCAAAAAACAGCCAGGTGAGCAGCAAAAATGGGGATTTTATTGAGACTTGGTTACCCAAGTTGTTTTATAACTTCAATGTTGGGTTGATGGTAGATATATCGAACGAGTACACGGGGTTTAAACCAAACTTGAAGTGGGGGGACATGGTGTAAGCTAGTTATATGTTGGAATATGTTGGAATATGTTGGATACATCCTAGTTCTACATGGGTTATTAGTGACCACTTACTAATAGGAAAGCACTAAGTGGCCAGTTTTTGTGGGTTATAATCCAGGAAATACTCACTAATTAAATCCTGTTTACCCATCCGAGCGGAAAATCGTATCACCAACATAGGGCTGAACATATGGGAACATGATGGGAAAATATGTTGAAAGTAGGTTGGAAAATCAAGGGATGATGTGGATAATGATGGTTTTCATGATATGGTACACTTGGATGTGCATCCCAGTTGATATTTGTGGTTCATAAACCCACAAGCCGTGCCGTATATATATATATATGTGTGTGTGTTTGTGTGTGTGGTAATATCCCATTCATAGCTGAGTTATTTCACACGGTTTTAGCCAGGACTTGAGATGCCTGGCATATCTGGCAACCCTCAAATAGCAACCATGGTAAAAGTCACTGGTATTTGAAGGATAACTCCGCGCCTCCAAGTTGTGGGAAGGGGAGACAGGGCACAGCTTGCGGGTTGGGGATGCTTCAAAATTGCAAAAGAAAGCGCAACTGCGATATTTCACGAGCGAAAAGTATATCTAATAGGATCTAGTCTCGACAAATGCTGCGGTAGAGTCCATGATATCCCTGTGAATATAGGATATAATCCATGCAGAATAATGGAGGGTTTGGGGAGTTGGGGGTTTGGGCGGGGATGCAGAAAGTGGGAGAAGATCCGAAGGACATCCATGCCACAGCCTCCTCTGAGGGCAGTTTTTGAGGGTTTTGAAGTTGAAGGTAGATTGATAGATATGAATAGATATGATATGATTGGACCCACTACTTCCCAGAACGTTCCAGAGATCAAACAGTTGGCGGCATCAAATCAAGGGGCTATAACCAGCAAAACTCCTATGGATGTCGCAATCAACTGCCCGGCAAAGTCAGCTGAGTACTTAACTCTGTCGAGTTGCCACCAGCCAGCAGTGTCAAGCCTCCAATGAGGGTCGCAGTTTTGGCTCTGTCATCATAGAGCGCTTCCGCACCAGCAGACATGCTGGAAAAGAAGGTCTCAATGGATTCCTAGGCGAAAGCAGGCTAGAAAACAGGACCTTGGCGTGTTGGTTCACCCCGCTTAGTAAGTGGCTTATAAGTTGTAACCTAGTGATAACTGGACTAACCCTACTTACCCTACTCAACCTATAATTATTTTTATTGGGGTCAACTAACCCACATACGATTCCAGGGGTTTTCCCCAAAATGAGGATTTTCAGCTGATTCTAGGGTATGGAAAAAAATACCACTATCCCATCCCTTTAATGCAAATGGTTATATAATAGCTATCCCTAGAATCAAATATAAGTTATACTTATCCCCAACAAACCAGGTAGGTTCGTACCTCTTCGAAGCCGCTATTAGCTATTACAACCCATCAACAGGGCTATCTCTAACAGCTCAATTATTATTGGACACAGAAGTTACTTGGGCACGGGCGTTCTTTCCCTTCGACCAACCACTTGTCTCATTTCACATCCAAAAATGAACATAACAAATCAGAACTGGTTGGTGGTTTCAACCCCTCTGAAAAATATGAACGTCAGTTGGGGATAGTTGGGGTTATTATTCCCAATGTATGGGAAAATAAATTTCATGTTCCAAACCACCAACCAGATAACAAATCACGTGACATAACCTTCTGGTGATTATTTCTATCTACCCAATATGGCTTTGCCTGAAATAGGCTACCCAAAAATTCCCATCGTTATCATCATGTTCAATACATTCCCAAGTAAAGTGGCCATAAATTCGGTACAAATCCCTCAACGCCGAAGGACAAGCCCAGGGCTCATAGTGTTGGTTGTATCAGTTGCACCCCATCAATCTTCCTAAAGACCCTGATATCACAATAAAAATGCCGGTTGTCCCCCATGTTTTCCAATGTTTTCCATGATTTCGGTAACTCAAGTCTACAATATTAGCCCCAAACATCTTCCTGGTACTTTAAAAACCTTCAAGTACTCCATTCCAGATACTCAAAACATCTGAAAACATCATGTTTCATCAGTTTTGGTCCAATCCAACCATGTTTGTTGTGCCAGACTTTAGTGTGCTTGGGAATTTCTCAAATCGTAGCTCCAACTGGCTCCGCCAAAAACACGGATACCCCAACTGCTCCGAAGAACTCCGACAAACTGGTGCCGGCTTCCCACAAGGGATTATAACAATCTCCATTAAACTACCCAGAACTCTGATTTTTTTTCGGTTCAATCAACAGGGAACTGGTGCTCATCCAGTCCCAGCATCCAGGGCAGTCTTCCGCCTTTCCGCCTGTTCCGCCCTGAACGCACGCAGACGAACGTCGATATTCTCACGCTCCTGGCGCGAAGCCGCAGCCCTGGTGAGTCGTATTGAATCGCAGAGACCAACATCCCTCGGAAAATCCATCGGATGGTCAAGTCATTGGCTATGCCCCAAAAAAATGGGATTGTGAATGCTAAAACTGAATAGAATCTGTGGTTCCCTAGCCAAATGTCCCAGCATTCTAGCCAAAAACATGGCTGAGATATCCCCCTGAAGGTTTCTAGCAGGGGAAAATCATCTGAACAAATGTGGAATTTTCAAGCCATGTTTGATTGCCGAAGGGTAACCATACTACTTGAAGGGCTTCAGCATCAAAATATATGAGTTGTTGAGTTTCGATGGAATTAAAACATTCAAAACACCAGTTTTTGCTACTTTTTGATGGTTACCCTGGGGTAAACTAACATAGATGTGGAAACCGTGGGGTTTCCCCATCGGAATATGATCTACAAATAGTTAAATAGTGGGTTGTCCACATCTATCTTAGTTTAAGTGAGGGTATGTCCCCAATATGGTACCCATTGGTACCCTACAATAGATGGCTACATGCCCGGTTGGAAATTCCCGGCATCCCCAGCACCTGCTTGGCACGTGCTTCTGCTTCCGCCTGCGCGGTGGCCTTGAAAATCCAGCAGGTTGGTTGTCCCACCCTACTTGGAGGTCAATTAGTAAGTGGGCTTTACTTCAGCCAGAATAGGTTATTAGAAAAATTCTTGTTAGTTATGACTATGGTGATTCATGAAAATCTGAATAATGGGTGTAACTATGGAAGAATTCCATTGCTCATGGTTAACCCAGAGTAGGGATACCTGGGATACCTATCAACCAACGAGTTTTTGGGTTTGGTTCAGCCATGATGAGATAAGCCACGATTCCCAAAGGAGCCGGCAAGTAATATCATCCCAGAAACCATGGTGAATGATGGTGAATGTAGGGGATAAACACACACATTTGGGACCGTAGAATAGGGGTGTTTAATGTTGGTGATCCCAATGGGTGTTGGAATTTCGAGGACAAGTTGAGCAAAAATTGCGATATCGATAGCCCTGGTAATCCCTTCCGCAAAACCCTCTGGCAATCTGGCTATAGCCACTATTAAAAAAAAAACATGGCCCTGTGAAAGTAGATGACTTCCCATGATTTTATCATATTTTATCTATTATAAATGAATATAAATGATGGTTTACCCTAGCTATGCTCGGTTGCCGTAACATGATTTTTTCCGCATCTAAGGTGATTGGGGGATGGGATTGGTTTTTCCATAGGTGGTCATGGTAGGATACATCGGGATTTCATCAACAGGAATGGGTATTTGAACAACAAAAACCCTGAATACCCTCTGGTAAACTAACATAACTATGGAAAATCACCATTTTTAATGGGAAAATCCACTATAAATGGCCATGTTCAATAGCTACGTTAAATTACCAGAGGGTACTTCTATGAACAGAAAACGGAGATTGAAACAACTAAAACAGAATTGAGCAACAAAAAATTATGCAAACCTCGGAATTAAACAAACATGGAGAGCTGACAAGTACGGGCGTGTGCAGAACTGACAGGGATAAAATAACCAAACAAGAGGATGTTTTCCAATTTTACTGTTCCACTCTGAGACTTGAGGGTAACCTGAAATGCAGAAAACCCGTGCCTCTGTGAATAACAATCTACAGTAACTTGTACAAGGTGGTGCCCCCCTGGGTAGCTAAGTTGGTGTAGAAACCCAGTTTACCATAGAGATATCTATCTATCTATCTATCTATCTATCCATCCATCCATCTATCTATCTCTGTCTGTCTGTCTGTCTATCTATCTATCTAATCGTATCGTATCGTATCTTATCTTATCTTATCTTATTATCTATCTACCATTATCTACCATTATCTACCATTATCTACCATTATCTACCATAGACCCTAATCCCTAGTTCTATATGTAGTTGTATTCGTTTTAAACCAATTTCTAACGGGATTCTTCAACCCGCCCTTTCATATGCCAAAAAAGTACAGGTCTTGACTCGTTGACAGATATGTAGCCTACAGATACATGATCATTGGGATGACCCACTGACCCATACCCCAGTGACTAGCCATTGACCAAGTGTGACTGCGGGATCTAACGGCCTCCGCATGGCAGCTATACAAGAGCTCAGGCAGCTCAGGGCCTCGGGGCGCTGCTACAAAGTCCAGAGCTGATCTTGGATTCCAGAGCTGTCACCACCGGAATCTGAGACGCCCCAAGTGAAAACAGATCCATTGGCAACGTTGGCAGCGAATGCGTAAGCTGTGCCCTGAACCTGCTGTACACTCGAGAGCTGGTCTTGAATTGCTGAACAGTCACCACCAGCATTTGGATCGCCCCATGTAATGACAGATCTAGACTCCAAAATGGCAGCAAATGCACGTTGGGTGCCCTGAATCTGTTGCACGCTCCCGAGCTGATGCTTGACTGCAGAGCTGTCGCCACCATACTCTGGATGGCCCCATGTAACGACTGAGCCATCTGTCCGGATTGCGGCAAATGCACGGCAAGTTGCCTGAATCTGCTGCACACTTGTGAGCTGGTCTTGGACGTTCGAGCTGTCTCCGCCAAAAATTGGATGGCCCCAGGTGACGACAGATCCATCTGCTAGGATCGCAGCAAATGCTCGGCCTGTGGCCTGAACTTGTTGTACATTCTCAAGTTTGTGTTGGACCTTAGAACTGTCACCGCCAAACCCTCGACCGCCCCATGTCACAATCGATCCATCTGCCAAGATTGCAGCAAATGCACCCTCGGTGGCTTGAATTTCCTGTACATTCTTGAGCTGGTCTTGGACTCCAGAGCTGTCACCGCCATACTCTTCATAGCCCCATGTTGCAACTCCTCCATGTGCCAGGATGGCAGCAAACGCAAACTCCGTGGCCTGAACCTCTTTCACATTCCTTAGCTGGTCTTGCACGTCGAAGCTGTCGCCACCTGCAGTGGGATCCCCCCATGACACCAGAGATCCATCTGCAAGGATGGCAGAAAAGGCGCAGAGTGCTGCCTGAATTTTGCGCACATTCCGAAGCTGATCTTGGACTTCAGAGCTGTGCCCACCCTGATGTGGACTGCCCCAGGTCACAACGGATCCATCAGATAAAATGGCAGCGAAGGCGCCCAGAGTACATTGAATCTGCTGCACATGCCGAAGCTGGTCTTGGACTGCTGAGCTGTCTCCGCCAGAATTTGGATCACCCCAGGTGACGACAGATCCATCCGCCAGGATCGCAGCGAATGCAGCATCTGTGGCCTGAACCTGCTGCACATTCCGAAGCTGATCTTGGACCGCAGAACTGTCCCCACCATACAGTGGCAATCCCCAGGTTATGATCTGATCACCTCCAGGACACCAGAAGGCAAAGGCTCTTTCAGTGGCTGCCAGCCTGGTTTCCTGCACAATTGCATTCAAGTGATCACCATCTTCAAGCCCCAGAGCTGACACCGAGTCACTTGGATTCACAACATGACCATCCGCAGCGACCAACTTCAGGCCCCCTTGTCCCAAGGCTTTCTGGGCCACAACCCTCAGTTCACTCACTTTGGAGGACTCAAAGACTGAGATGCTGGCACTCCGACCGCTTGGCAAGGTGACATTGACTTGAAGCATTGCGTGTGAAGAAACTGCCAACAAAGTCGTGGCAAAACCAAGGCAACGTCGGCCTCGCAAACAAATCTGGAGCCTAACTCCGGCAAGAGAAGACCGTGACATTGGCTGAATCCCCGTGATAAGAAGCTTTAGACATCTTTAGACTACCCCCAAGCGACCGTGATTTTCACAAGGCAAGTACTAATATCTCCCATGTAATCACTCGGTGATCGTGGCTTTTTTTCAACCCCTCTGGGCCAATTGAAGTGATCATAATGTATCATCCCATTTATATACTGTACTGATCTTAAATTGATCCATTTTGAATCAGATATATAAAATTGATCCATTATGAATCAGATATATATATATATATGTAGATAAAAACTAATGATTGATATATATATATATATATATATAATATATTATGATAAATTTAAGATCAGTAATTATCTCCATATGTTTTTTTATCAGCTTATCATCTCGCCCCTGTGGATCCCCAAAGGTCAGCCTCAAAAAGCACAACTGCTTGCTATAGAAGCCATGGCCCATGAATATTTCGATGATTTACCGATGAAAATGCAGGGTTTTCCATAGCAAACTGTTACAGAAAACCAGGGAATGTCATTTTTGATCATGAAATGCATGCGTGATGGTGAATTTATCCCACAAAATGGCCATGTTGAACCGAAAAATGATGATCTGCCCATGGCGCTCGCTCTACCATATTTCAAGATAAAGACACAGGAAGTGGATCATCCAGTTGCATTATATTTATATCAGTATCATAGAAAAATAACTCTTCAATAGACTCTTCAACTGGTTGGGTACTGTTACTACTCCCATTCACAAAACTTCCAAAAATCCCAAAACAGCATTCTAAACTATTGTATTTCTATTAGTTGCCTATATCTAAACTCCAATTTACCATTAACCGCGCTCCCAAAAAGTCCCAACATCCGAAGATCTATTAGAACTATTACTACAATCTCTTAGTTTGGTTATTGCTGTTACGATCTCATTCCTATTCACCAAACCCCCAAAGATCCCCAAAACTCCCAAAAATCCCAAAATCATGGTATTGTATAACTATCTACAACTATAGATAGATGACTTATACTATTCAATCTCCCATTAGCATCCGGCAATCAAATGTGGCAATTGAAAATCCACCACTTAGTTCGATGAATTTTCCAGCTATAAACCTCTATTGGGTTCGGGGATTTTCGATCCAGCCACGTTTGATGACACCGGAGAGCAAGCACCCAATAGCACCCACCATCCCTCCAAAGCATTTAGGTATTATAAATTATAACTATTATCGCTACTATAACTACAGTGGTAACTATTATAACTGAAATCCCAGTAAATACTCTTATTACTGTTACTAGTATAGTTATCAGTTTATCATGGTTATAAATATTACAATTATGATTACAACTATAACATACTATAACTATAACCATATAGTGTTGATGATGATATTTGTATATAATTTCATATCTCATATCATAACAAATCCATCATAGTTACCCTCTGGTAATTTAACATAGCTATGGAAAATCACCATGCTATTAATGGGAAAATCCACAATTTCCATGGCCATTTTCAATAGCAAACTGTTGACATAACCAGAGGGTTTTTGGTAGAAAAATTCTGGTCCAAAATCCAAGCCCACCATCTTCAAACTCCAAAAACCCGTCGCCTTCTCCGTCTCGATGTTCTGCATTCCCCTGGCGCGAATCGTCTCCCGCACCATCTCCTCCAGCTGCTTCTCGTTGCGCAGCCGAATCGCCTCGCTGGGAAAACCGCTGCGGCACTGCGTCGGGAAATGCAGGGAACTTCAATGTGCGGCGAAGTTTTTGGGGATTTCGTATGATTTAGTGAAAAAAATGGCTGGGTCGGATGGCTGGGATCACGTTTTGCACAAAAAAAAAACTGATTTGACCATCAAACGAAAGGGGATTTAAGGCACAAAAGCATGGAACTCAGGAAAAATGGGGTACTTGAACCCATCCAATTCTGGACTGGACAAATTTTCTGCAAAAATGTGACATGACTTAACCGAAAACAATGGACAATGGAGATTCAAGAGGAAAAAACCTCGATTCTTTTTAAGCAGGAAAAGAACTCTTAGCAAGAAACACATAGAAACACCGTCGGGACCCAAAAGACTCAGTGATTGCTGAAGCTTTCCGAATAGCTCCGGAAGTTGAATTATGGGCCATGGCAGCCATCAGGCATTAATCAACCTCCACACGACCGGCCAAAATGGTCAATAGAAACACCTTCAGGACTGTGTCTATGCAGCCAAAATGATACTTGGCATGCATTAGATCAGAAGAAATTGCTTGATGGTTGATGCCGAAACTGGCCCAGTTTCCATGTTTGAAGCTTATCAAACATGCTTAAAGCTCATCATGTTAAACCGTTCAACCCTTCATTAAGCCCATGAAAACCAATGGAGCTTGTATCAACATCAATCCATTGGTAGCCCGCCTCGTGTTGCATGAACTGCTCCTGCTCTCTCTTCAGCTGATAGTCAGTGACCTCCTACGGTGGGCAGTGCAGAAGTTGGACCTCCAAAACCGACTTTTCAATGGGAATGCATTGGTTTAAGGGAAAATTTACAGGAATTTGCCCCAATTTATCTAATGGTAAAAAACCATGGTTTCCGGCTCAGATGTTCCCTTAAACCAATCCGTTGACAATGGGAATTTTCATGGCATTTATATACTCTCTGGTACACGTTTACATAGCTGTTGAAAATCACCATTTTTGAGTGGGGAAATGAACTATTTCTATGGCCATTTTCAATAGCAAACTGTTAAATTACCAGAGGGGAATTCATGATACGGTGGATGGTTGCGAAATCCTGCACCAGTTGAAAACGGTGATAAACATCCCATTATAGGCTTTCTACCATCCCAGATGGTGCAGGATTTCGCAACCATCCACAGTATGTCATCTCGATTTAATGGGATTTAGTTGTTATGAACCGATTTCCTCATTTTCAGACACACAAAACTGCTGGTTCTGACGAACCATAATGCAGTACCCACAGACCACAAAACTGATGGTTTTGGATATTAAACCATTACACTTCTTGATGATTGGAGATCCACCTGCCAGATCTTTTCCAAAAGCTTGTTCACTCTCCAGCAATACTGCCGGCTTCACTTGGTTCTCCGGTTCCACATTATTACCCCATCCCAACAAGAAATGCGCCCCCTGGTCATGGTATTGAAAGCCGATTTCGCCCTGATCCTTGTCTCAAAATAGCCTCAGTGTCAACGTATGCAGTCAATCTGTTATAATTATCGGAAAAATTGGATTTACAAACAGCTACTCACCCATATAGACAAACCCAAATCTCCATAACCCATGATCTTCGGATCAGGTGGCAATCTCAATTTCATCCGCTCGTCACGATCATAAATATCATTATCTAATCCCTTCGAGATGGTTATGATGGTTGGAGCATCTATAAACCAAAAAAAAACAACCATCTATTAGAAATGATTAATCATCCCATCAAGATTTCTTCCCTTCACAGATCGTTTTTGTTCACAAAACACCAATCATTCGATCATCATTCGATCTGTGAACCCACGAAATTTCCAAGTCCTTTTGCAGTTCCAGCTTCCGACCTGCATCCGCGGGATTTTTGTCAAAAAACACCGTGATGGCCGTTTCACGGGGAAAAAAACATCGTGATGGCCAATCAAATTTAGGCAACAAATATATATATATATATATATATATTAATATATATATATATCCCATAGGATCCATGTATGCTATATTTGGTAACATTTACCATCAATATACCCCCAATGTTAGCATATATACCATACATGGATCCTATGGGTATGTGATTTAGCCAAAGGTATTTCTTGGACACCAACATGATATTTCTTTGAAATTTAGGTGTTTTTTTTTGGATTTCACCAACAGCGTGGCTCGCTCTGAACAGCCGTAGGAGGGGAGCTGTATTTTCAGTGGTGAAATCACTAGTAGACCACCCTTCTACCATTTGCCTAGAATGGATTCAGGCAACCCTGATAAAAGTCGGTAAGCTGGAGGGAAAATCTGATACAGTGGAAAACAATCTGTTCAGAGATTACTTCCCCTTCGAAATACTACACCCCAAACAAAAAATCCGGAATTTTCATCACCAACCATCACCAACCAGACTCTGCAGACACAACTCGCCGTCTCGCACCTTGCAGACTGTTCTCCACCTCCGCCTTGTGCTGCGCCGTCACGCGCTCCTGCTCCGCCTGGTGCGAAATGGTCTTCCGCGCCTCCTCCGCTTGCACCGAGGACATCTGCTCCTGGAACGGCCATGGGTTGAAAAGGTCGCATGTTTTGATGTAGAAATAAATAGTATACTTATCTTATGTATTTATATATATACACATATGTAATATAATCCTAGGTATAATATTGTATCATGTATTTATATGTGGTTAATCCTACATTTATTGATCTGCTCATCCATCGATAGGATATACTGGTATAGTTGATATGGTAGAACAACTATATAACTAAAGCAGATATGGAATAGGAAGAATTAGGAAAAATCGTCCGAAGTGCTTTGAACATGTTTGAACAAGTGGTGGATCTCAAAACCAATGAGAACCATCATCACAGTTGTAAGCTGCAGCAATGAGGTGATACCTCTGCTGTTGCTGGTAGTTTCTAAGGTTACACCCCTACGGTTACACCTGGTATCAGCCACCAACAAACAGGCCAGCCACTTGGGCATTTCCCAGGAAGTCTGCCATCCAACTGGTGCGATATATCTGCCAGAAACCACGGTGTCCCTTTGATGGTTTCATGTTCAACTCCAAAGGCGGTCAATCTTTAGTTCTCAAAGAAACCTTTATAGGGATACATAGGGATACACTCTCAATAGGCATAGAACCGCAACTATACTTAACTATATCCCAAGTGAACAGAAACCACCATGGTTGTAGCCACCAAGTTTCTTGAAGGATCATTCCACGAATATAACATACAACCCTGGTGATCTTAAGGTCGCGGTGGCTCATCCCATTTATGGCTGAACCCCGATGACTCATCGATTTTTTTCCTGGTTGGTAAATCTGGGTATCCCTGGGTCATTCGAAGCCCCAATACCCTCTGGTAAACATTCACAGTTTGCGACATAGAAAATGGCCCAGTGGATTTACATGGATTTACCCATGAATAGCATGGTGATTTTTCATAGTTATGTGGCTACGTTTCCCAGAGGGTAACCATTATTAACCATTATTAACCATAGATTAACCATTATTAACCATAGATTAACCATTATTAACCATAGATTAACCATAGATTAACCATAGATTAACCATAGATTAACCATAGATTAACCATAGATTAACCATAGATTCCCAGAGGCTAAGCCTTTTTTCATGGCTCTTTTTTCGACCAGGTTTCCAAAGCAAAATCTCCCAGCTGCGCTCCTCCATCTGCGAGCGGGCGGTCTTCTGCTTCTCCATGTCGCGCAGGAATTGCATCTGATGGGTCTTCTCCTAAAGATAGCTACAAGATAGCTATAGTTGATGAACATAACTCCAATAACTATGGTTTATTGTACTTATACCTGGTAACCAACCTGGTAACCAAGTTACAAAGCCAGTTGGGTATGGGTCAATACCTATAGATACCATTACTATAGTGGGATGAACATCCATTTTAACCCAGCTATGACTTGGGGTTCACTAGGTACCAGGGTTTTGACCCATACAAACATATGTACAATGTGGGGCCCCCGTTCGATAGCTAAGTTGGTGAACATAACTCCAATGTCACTATTGTTTTGCTGGTACTTATAACTATAGTTAATGGGGGGTTTATAAACCAACTAACATCACTGGGGGGCCCCACATTGTAGGAACTAGCAATCCCCCAATAAAAATGCCCTTCAAATGGGGGGGAAATGTATGGACATGTCACTACTCCGATGCTGGTACCCATACGATACTTCCATAAGAATCGCCAGAGTATGGGACGCGGAAATGGAGGTCGCATCTTTGTCCGTGTAAATTCGGAGAAATGTATCTTTTTGCTGGTTCTATCTCCAAAGTTTGATTAATTTCGCTGGGCTTTCACAGTGTTAATGACGATTGCTGATCTATTCAAACTTAGAAAGTGTCTTGTGATTAATCCCTCCCCCTAATATTCAACACCCCCTCAGAAACCAAGGTTTAGTAGGGGACTCAAACACATTAAAAATGAACCATTTATATAGATGGTGTTCAATATAAGGGAAGGGATTCAATTCGGGTCAGAGTCATGATACCCCGTGAAAATCCAATCAGGTTTCCATAGGTTTTGATGGATCCCCACCTTCCCCATCTCAAAAAAAAAACATTGGAAAAAAGGGGGAGTTGGCTCCGAAAAATTCGCTACGAAAATCCCTAGCAAAATTCTCCAATAGGTTTTTGTTCCACTCCTCTCCCTAACAAACTTGCAGGTCCTGGAGACTCGCCAACTCAAAAGCCAACTTGGCATTCCTGGGTGAAAAACAGCCAGGATTTTTTTCGGAAACACGTCATGGGATTCATGTGGGAATTTCCGGGAAAAAAAAAAGAGACCTGGGGGTGAGACACGGAAATTAAAATCTTAGAGATAAATGGATTTGAGATGATTTGATCCCGGAAATGGAGATTTAAACTGGTGTAGGCAGCATAAATAGTTGGTGCTTATCCAAGAAAACTGCTGCAATTGATCCAGATGATTCCAAGAGGATGTTAAATCCAGTGGCTTCTTAGCTCCACTGGAGAGTCATTCAATATCAGTTTTTTGTATTGCTGTGCTGTGTCCAAGAAATTCTCAACATCCCAGTGCTGGGCACCGGAAAAACCATGAAAACCGTGGACGTTTCGGGTTTTTGCTGTGGAGCTATGCCACCAAAATTTCCGAAACCAGTGATCCAAAGTGACCTGACACGTCACAGCTTTTCAGCTTTCAGAAATTGGGAAGTGGCCATGAGACAAAAAATGGGGGCCCTACAGAAATGGATCCTCTCACCAAGCAAGCTAGGACTTAGGTCACCCGAAGTTCACCCATTGAAAAATATGGGATAACCCTGGGAGCCACATCCATGGGATTTACTGACCAGGCACTTTTTGTTAAAAGATCATCCTCCAAGTACCCTAGACTCTAGACATTCTAGACATGACATCCAAAATGAAGCTCATGTGCATTTATGTTTTATGTCCACTTCCATCCACAAAAAATCCACTTGTGTCCATTAAAAAAAAATACAGAAGTCATGTTCATCCTTGTTTTTGCGATGATATATCATGATATATCTGTATAAATTTCTATAACTCACCAGCCTGAGGTTGCCCTCACTAACCATCATTCCGACGGCACAAATTTCACGTCCAGGCACTTCGATGCATCGATCTCTTTCAGTGCGGCTGCGCCCTGATCATCATCCAAACGTAACGAGGCCCCAAAACGAAGGCGCTTCGAAGTTTACTTCTCACTAGGCGAAGTATGGTTTATGGATCTTTATGTGGTATTTTTCTTATAGTTTCTTATAGTTTCTTATAGTTTCTTATAGTTTCTTATGGTTTATGGGTTTTTATCAACCAACTTTTTCCCATTTGAGTCGCCTCACCTCGACACATTTCTATGGTGAAAAATCCATCGGAATTCCATGAGGATGATATCATATGATATCTAGAGTTGGAGAGTCGTGTTGAACCATGGGGATGTGAGTCATGGCTAATCAAAACCTAGGGATCCCTAATCAGAACCCTATTTTTTTGTTGGTAAATGGATGTTCATCCCAATTTTTTGACCCACCGAAAAATATGGATGAAAATATTGGGGAATATTTTTTGGCACCTAAGGAAAATATTTTTGGGGAGCGAGTTAGTAGTGATTTGCGGGGATGTAATTCGACTTTCATTGGATGTTATGAGAATTGCTTGCTGCGATATCACCAACAATGATCGAAATCAGAGAAATTCACAAATCTAACCACAATGGGGACAACAACGAACCATAATGGGGCTATCATGTGGTAAACCCAACACTATTCCTGCCATTTCAGGAACGTTTCTACAAGCCATTTATGGTAGTATTGGAGAGGTTGATATTCTGTATATTTTTGTGTTTCCCACATTAACGAAGATATAATGGGATATCGGGTATAGAATTTAAAAAAAAAAAACGCGCATTAATTAAATCCTGGTATGCCATTTTTTCAACTAATAAGCAGCCACGAAAATATGCTTCACGTGTCGTGTTGCTGTCAGTTTTTGGTTATTTGGGATTGTCCCCTGGGATGTTTTTCCGTTTTGCGGAGCCTTGCAGTTGGTAAATATGCCAACTTAAATCCCCTGACCACCAAAAACTCTTGGGAAAGCACTGACTTGCGATACATTTGTCATCTTTTCTTCGCATCTTTTCCCATCTTTTCCAGCTTGAACGGTTCACACATTCTGGTGTTGTTCAGCAATCTCTTGACCTGCAGAAATCCTTTTTGCAAGACATTTTTCTGCTACCCTCTGGTAAACAAACAGTTTGCGAACTTGAAAATGGCCCAGTCGAAATAGTGGATTTACCCATGAAAAATTGTGATTTTCCATCGTTATGTAGTTTACCAGAGGGTATGTGTTTCAGAGTTTCATGTAAAAATGCCAAATGAACAAAACATGTGGAAATAAAGTGTCTGACTGTCCGCGTCTGTGGCTGCTGTATAACAACAGCCCAAACGTTCCGTTGTGATCGTTATTATGGATGCGTGATACGACTCAAAACCATCATTTAATATGGTGTTTTGGTTGATGTGTCAATGGATTTGTTGAAGGAATTTACAGGAAACCAGATTTCTTGCCATAAAAGATGGGAACATATTTAATATGTAATTGTGAGCCTGTTTTTTTTACCTTGATTTATGACAGTCGCACACAGAAAAGTATCTTGATTTTGGACAAACCCATACGCCATCTTTAAGCCTTGCCATTGGGCATTGCAACCGGTATATAGCTTAAAGTTAAAGGGTGTCCAGTTACGAACTGTTAGATATCTATCAGGCCCATGGCACAATCAATTCCCATTTGGGCCTGTTAAATCAATCTACATGGTTTCTGCATTCCAACCTTGTGTGGCTCAAATCCACAGCAAATTGCGAGTCAAAGTCGGTCAGCAACTGATGCTTCGGTGGGAACTGATAGAACGGATTTTCTCTCAACCGGAAAACATGGTGTCTACCATTCAATACGTTCGGGGGGATCCTGCAAAGTCTTCCGTCATCCAAGTCTCTCGATGCAACGGTCAAACCCCCGTGGCCTTTTCCAGCTGTTCGGGGTCGAACTTGCCATCCTCGCAGAAAGGGCTTTTTTGGAGGGGTTGTCTGGTTTCTTCTAGAAATGCAACGCCAAAAATCCCCATGGTTGATCATTGTCCCATGGTTTCCCTATATTTTGGGGGGTCTTCCCCGTTTTCAGACAAACCCAGTTGTTGAATGGATATATCGGATATCTATGATCGTCTAGTTATGGATGTTATGGATATTCCTAGCATTTTAGCGGACGTCCAACCTTCAAAGACCCTGAGCCTGGCTGTGCTTGGGCTGATTCGTTCCAAGTCGAGGCATCTGCATGGCTACAGCTGGCTCTCGCTGGGATGTTTCTTAGTTGTTTGTCGTGCAGGGGTCAAACTTCCTCGCTGACCCCGTGATTCTTGACTCAGCAGCGGCGGGCAAAATGGTGAATACAAGCCGCTGTTCCTATGCCAATTACACAACTCCTTGGAGTCCTTTGAACATATTAGGAAATATTAGAAGCTCGTCCTTTGGGGCCTGTGCTACTGGGACCGGCATTTTGTCTGTCCATGGAAGCTCTTGATCCCAGACATGAACACATACACTGCATCCAGACATCACAGAATGTGTTTCTTGAAAATTCTGTGTTCTGTTTCATCAATTACCATATGATCACATACCATGATGACCATCGTGGAATGCAACCCAACCAGCGGTTAACAGATCTTCCACAGTGATCCCGGATGGAACGGGAGGTGAGTTATGCATGTTACGCCCTGGGGTCCCAGCATTCCGCCATTGAAGGGGGCGGGTTGAGAGATGCCACCAAACCTCGGTTGAACATCAAAAAACAACGAGGCTGTTCGGGTTGGATTTTGTGGATCTGGGGGATGGGAAATCTCCGGAAATATTTGGAAACGTCTCAATATATCTGGAAATGTGTTCAAATATATGGAAATGAGTGAAAACACTTACCTGGAAATATACGAAATATCTGGACATCTCCGGCAGATTCTGGAAATACACGAAAATAAAGTACGAGTATCTGGAAATACCCTCTGGTAAACTAACATAACTATGGAAAATCATCATTTTTAATGGGAAAATCCACTATATATGGTCATTTTCAATAGCTATGTTAAATTACCAGAGGGTATCTAGAAATTGCTAGAAACTTACGTTGGGCCCCTTTGAACTCCCCACATTGGATCCTCAAAACGCCGCGTCACGTGGCAGCATCTAACGCTGCAGCAGCGCTGTTGGGCTGCAACCGCCCGGAAGAGGCAAGACCTGGTGAAGCGAAACGAAAAGGATAAATTAACCAGAAAACTAAGGCGTGGATGTGTATGTATATATATATACATATATACAATGGAATATTTTTTCCTTGATTCTGATGTGTATGTATGTATGTATGTATGTATGTATGTATGTATGTATGTATGTATGTATGTATGTATGGGGATAATGTGTAACCCAAAAAAAAAGATAGAACTTCCAGGATTCCAACTTTTCAGCATCCTTCATGGGGTTTCTATGTGTATATATATATATAATATGTATAAGTACATGTATTTATGTATGTACATATAGTCCCCATATCATTTGACACAATATCCGCTGACCCCAGCCATCAGGCATGACCGAGCTTCGAGACAACCCAAACACGCCGTGATTGATTGTTTTTCCCACTACAGAGTCACTACAGCACCCATTAAATACACCATGAAATACCATGAAATCTCCTTTAAATCCCATCGAATATACTTTCAATCCCATCAAATCAAATTAAATCACATCTCCATTAAATCACCATTAACTCCGCTGAAATCTCATCAAATACCAATTTCAATCCCATCAAATCAAGCTTCCATGACCCTAGGATAAACGTTTCCATAGGATGTGGAAATGGGGAAACCCATTCGAAAAATGATTTCACAAATGGCGAGCCTCCTCCCGGCGAGGCGTGCGCTTGGAAGAAGGCTCTGTCCTTGGTGGAATCCCTCGGGAGTCCCGGATGTTTTGATCGTAGGGGGAGCAGATCCATGAAACATATCCGTTATCCCATAGATCATCGATATCTACCCTCTGGTGAACTAACATAGTTCACCAGAGGGTATCCCATAGATCATCGATATCTAGATCATCTAGTACTAATATTCGATAATCCCATGATCCTTCGATGATTATAATAGTACTATAATTATACTATATATATAGGTTGTGTAGATTCAGATTCGATAATCTAGTACTCATATCCCACAATCCTATACTATCACGGCAGATAATCATGAATCTTATGGGACATTACACGTATTTTCTACGAATCTATGTATACATACATATGTCTTTACACACAAGAATTTGTCTCTCTAATATCACTATACAAAAATAGAGATAGGTGAGTGCATGGATGTATGATGTAATATGTTCTATGATCCTGATACTTCTGTTGTTGCTTCATATTGTGAAATTGGACTTACTTGTCCATAGAAAAAATATGACAAATCTACTCAACCCATTTTGGTGCAAATCTGTGTCTGAAACCGAGGCTTTCCAGTCCTTCCAGTGGCCTGTCACCAAAAATGACAATGGCTAGAACCCACCAACCAGCAGTGTTGTAGGTTGGTCCTCATGTGCCCTTTCCGGATGAAACCGGTGGGGAAAATACTTGAGACTTCATGGAAAAAAAACACCACAAGAATTTCACTGTAGACAATGGATTGACTATGCCATCTGTAGATCAATCCTCGAAAGTTTCCCACACATCAAAGGGGCCGTCGCCAAATCCCCTTCATCCCCCACTGGGATCTCCCGACCACCATGACGTAGTCGATCCTGGAGCCTTCATTCTGATGCCGCCGGTTGCGGTACTGGTCCCAGCCTAAGTCCCCATCGATGCCAGCTGTTCCCATCGTAAATGGTGGGTGTGGACTTAGTTCACCCAGGACATTATGCTACTGCGTGGACTCCGATTTCTTTCCGAAACATAGTTCACTCATAGCTATTCGGTGCATTTTTTTCTTGGACGTTGCCAATGAATAATGCCCCACTTTGGTCAGTCACAGCCCTCGTTTTCCTGGGTCATACACTGTCATACACCCTTTTCTGTCGCTCAAATCATCTGATGAGACCATTGATTTTGCTGCTTGACTCCCTCCTTTCCTGCATGGGGATTCAAACCAATAATGGATGATTCAGATCTGCCCTTATTATTAGTGCTTGTTTGTGCTGTAGTCAATAAGCCTTATCCATGAAGCCCAAACATGACTGGGGGTTAACTTTGGGGATGATTATCCGAGCTTTTCCCCCTTACGCTTGGTTAATATTTATAGCCTGTGTTTGCTTTTTGTTTAATCCCCATGCATAGCCATTTAGAGGGTACACCCCAAGAATGCCCCATGGCTTGTTGGATAAAAAACTGAGTTTCATGTGTTTCCACCCTTATTTTATCTGGAAATATCTGGAATATGTCCTCCATCTTCCCAGATTTCCCATGGTCTATAAACAACCCATAAGACTATAGATATACATCTACCACAAAGCCAATCGCCTTCGCACAAAGCCATTGCACCAAAACTCTCCTTGCACCGCGGGCCCGAAATTTCACTTCCACTAGAGTGGACCTCTAAATTTCACAGAAATTTTGGGGGATGATATCCCAACTTATGGAAGCTCAAATCCCATAGTTTTATACTGGGTGGCTCATCCCACTTAGTAAGTGGGTTATAACCGGGTTAATCCACTTATAACTGGGGTTATAACCCACTTACGATTCGTGGGATGAGCCACCAAGTACCATCATAGTTATAAGTTATACCATGTGATACCCATTCTTCCACCAGGGTCATTCATTCAAAATTCATCCCCCCACAGGTGCTGCTGTCCTGCTACCAGGGAACAGGTGAATCGCTCCCTCGCCTCAGGATAGAACTCAGCAAAGGAATCCACCATGCCATCAGCATCTGCCATCAATTCCTGCCCAATTTTCTGCGTGAAAATTCACAGTAACCATTTCATATAGTGGCAGATTAAACAACCATATGGACCATACAATTTTCGTGATCATTAGTGGTGGTACACAACCATAGAATTATAGTGGTGATAATTCGTGTTGCTACATGTTGGGTGGTGAAGGCTACTTTTGATCCACAGTTTCCTTGAAGACGAAGAACTAGTGGCAACTCCGTTACATTGGACATGAAGCAACATGGTCATTTTGGCGTGCCCCCGGCTTGGAATATCTCCCAGCGACCATCTCACATGCAACGGTGACAAAACCCGGACTGGCGTCTCGGGTAAGATCCTGGTTGGATTTCCGGGATTTCCCCATCTTATATATAGGCAAATTATAATAATTCACAAACCTGAAATAGATTTTTTTTGGGATAGTGTCCCTTACTAACCATCATTCCAGGCTTCGGGAGACCAGTGAGGTCGTGATGAAATTTACCCAGATTTATAACATGTATATCCCATTTATATAGGCTTACTCCCAGAACTACTCAACCAAGAAGGCAGCAGCCACCACGTCCAATTGGGGGATGAAACCACGTCTTGGGAGCCATAGGCTGTGTTTAATATGAAGATTCTACATCTATATTGTTGATGATACCTAAATTATTAACCACTATTAACCACTATTAACCATTATTAACCACTATTAACCATTATTAACCACTATTAACCATTATTAACCACTACTAACCACTACTAACCATCATTAACCACCACTAACCATCATGAATGGGGGGATGGTTTCTATCATCTTTCCCAGCATCCCGAGGCCTGGAGCCATGTCCTGGAACGTCGAAACGCTGCGTGTTTTTCAAGGACGACTCAACGATTTTAACGACGTTGGTGGTTGACCTAGCCATGCTATTAATGGCTAAATCAACTATAAATGGAAGTCTATGGTTAGACTGGTTGGTGGTTTCAACCTACCCATCTGAAAAATGATGGAGTGAAAGTCAGTTGGGATGATGACATGACCCCAACTGAATGGAAAAATAAACCATGTTCCAAACCACCAACCAGTATATGTATATGGAATTTATGAATTTATGAGATATTAGATGGATTTTGTATTCTTATGGAATTTTGTATGGAGTTTGATGGATTTTTTCTAATGGGATTTTACGTGAAGTTCTGGGATGTGGGGATTCCGAATTCCCAGTTCACGGATGATGATAATCCACAACATATTGGGTAGTACTATTCCCGACATCAACCCACAGGGGTTTTGAATGATAAAATCTGGATTGCCCCATTGTCTGGCAAAGCCATAAATAACACCCGGCAGAGACTGTTTGTTAATACGATCATGTACCATAGTATGTCTGCATCATATAGTCACATATCATACTTCATAGCACATATCATACGCTGCTGTCGATTTGTTCAACATACACCTGCTGCTGTCATGCTGCAGTGAAGGTCCATTGATTCCCATAAGCCTTAACGAAAAATCCCCTCAGTAAACCCTGTTTCGGTGTCGATCTTTTCATTTTCGTCAGGTCTCAAAACAAGGAGGTCTGGCAGAGGATGCCTCATTCAACTGAGGATGTTAGGATTTGGATAGTCAAAAAAGGGTTGCCAATGGATCTTCAAAATTGGTCATGTTTAGTACCCTCTGGTGAACGTTTACATAACTATGGAAAATCACCATGTTTAATGGGTAAATCAACTATAAATACCAATTTGCAATAGCTAGATTGAGTTACCAGAGGGTACATTGAACCATACTTAACACATAATGTATCCGTCTATATATATATATATATGCCATACTGCCATATACTTCGGTCTATCCAAGAACGTACCCTCAAATTCGATGATGTTAAAAATCAGTTCATTTTTTCATGTTCCCCATGTTTCAATGGCCATAAATCGTGAAAGAAAAAATTGCTTACAAACATTTACAAACCATGATTTCGAAAATATCCATGAAAATCATGCTTGCAATTATTGAAGAGTCTAGTTTTTGTTGCAAAAGTCATAAATTGGTGGTATATGGTGGTATGCCATCTGGTACATCCCTCCATTTACTTCGATGATTTTCAACCTGCAACCTCCATTTCTACATATTCAAGCATATATATATATCTGGTTGGTGGTGCAATAACCATCTTGAAAAATATGACTTCGTCAGTTGGGATGACATCCCATATAATATATGAAATGGAAAATAATCCAAATGTTTGAAACCACCAACCAGCATATATATGATATAAATAAATACAAAAAAAGAGAAGTGTAACCCCCTATTATGTATATATATATATATATGTATATTTATCTATTGATTTATACAGGAAATCCATGGAAATCCCCATTGAGTTCGATGATTTTCCTCTTGAAACCTCCATGGAAACCGATGTGCCTCACCGCCTCCACTGAAGGTGGCTGACACCTTTGCACCTGGGCTGCGAGCTGTTTTTTTTTACGGATTTTGTTTATATATATATAGATAGATAGATAGATAGATGGATGGATAGATAGATAGATGGATGCATGGATGGATAGATAGATAGATAGCATAGATTACATAGATTACATAGATTAGATAAATTACATAGAATACATAGATTAGATAGATTAGATAGATTAGATAGATAGATTAGATAGATTAGATAGATTAGATAGATTAGATAGATAGATTAGATAGATTGGATAGATTGGATAGATTAGATAGATTAGATAGATTAGATAGGTTAGATAGATAGATTAGATAGATAGATTAGATAGATAGATTAGATAGATAGATTGGATAGATTAGATAGATTAGATAGATTAGATAAATATGATAGATAAGATAGATAAGATAGATAGGACACATAGGATAGATAGGATAGATAGGATTGGATAGGATTGGACAGGATTGGATAGGATTGGATAGGATTGGATAGATAGATAGGTAGGTAGATAGATAGATAAATAGATAATAGATATATAGATAGATAGATAGATATTAAGGGAAAAAATGGTAAATAATCATAGAATATCATAGATGTTGAATTGATATTGTTTTATGGGAAAAAGAGCTTGGTAAATAATCATAGAATATTATAGACTCATAGAAGATAACCGATAACAACTTCCGAAACGTTTGGAATTCTTGCATTGCCATGTGCAATTTCCAAAAATAGCAACCACCAGTCATAGATCTTAAAAAGTGGGAAATATCATGGCGTATGAAGTAAGCATGATCGAACTATATCCAACTAACATTCTGGAAACACGTTTCGCCGTTTTTTTCGTGAGGTTGGGAAATCTACCGGAAACATCCGGAAACCCATGGTTTTCATCCGCACATAGAGAAAATACCTGGATTTTGTGAGATGTTTTAAGAGCCAAGTGGGATTGCCCTCTGGTAATTTCACAATTTGCGAACTGAAAGCCATGGCCCAGAAATAGTTCGCTGATTTACTGCTTAAAAAATGTGATTTTCCATCATAGCATTTTGTTGAATTACCAGAGGGTAAAGGGCAAGATACTGCACTTCAAAACCGGCCAAAAGTGTGGCTTGGGGGGCCTTGGGGTTGAAAATTTCAGGAACAATGTCTAGGACATCTTAGCAACGACCGGGCAAGTGTCTCCAGTTTCACTATCAGAGTTTCACAATCAACCACGAAGGGTCAAGTGAGCACTGGAAAAAAATGGAAGATCCAAACTGCATCTATGGATACGGCTTCAAACTCGGGTGGCAGTTGGGCCAGCTGTCTCTTTGGCGATTTGGCGAAGCAGTGCAAGTGAATGTTGTCCCAGCTGTTTCAAGATTTTCAAGGGAATCCAAAAAAGATTCAGAAGATGCAGATGCTGAAATACTGGAAATGGCATTTTTTGGGTTGGTGTATCCTTTCCCGGGATGAAACCAGAGGATTCTCATCCCTTTGGAGGATTCATCTGCCATCCCACCATGGCCCAGAACTTTTCAACGAGTCGATCCTTTCCAAAGGGTCAAATTGCGCTGAAAATCATGCCAGGGGAAATTATAGGCCCACTTCAGGTGCGTTAGCTTTGAACACATAACTCCGTGCCATCAAAAAAACGAGCTCTTTCTCTGGAAACATCGGGTGCACCTAAAAACCTCAACACACCTGAAGCCGTTTGAAGTTGGCACAGCTCCCCCCTTTGGCATGAGAAAGTTATGACCTTCTGTACAAGTCTCGCGCAGTGAAGCTTCAAGCACCAGCTGAACAGCTCGAATTCGTATGATGGAAGCCATGCTGGACATGCAAGTTTTGCACGTCTTGTGGCAGAGACCCAATGATTTCATCACTGGACGGAGTTGGGTTACTCGTACATGTCTTCCAGGTACCAAGAATCCCCACTAGAAATTGGATGGTTTCTCCGGGATTATCGGTTTTCTTTTGGGGGGGATGACAATGAAAACAGCTGAAACATGTTGAAACAGGTGGCCCAACAGCAACAGCCATTGCTGGAAGTGCAAAAATCTAAGATGTTGCTGCGCCCCTTCGACCTTGCGGGAGCGAGAAATTCTCCCGCGCCGTCCGCTGGGGCAAGACCAATGCGGCAACACCATTCCGGCCAGGGTGGCCATAGGTTTCTTCGACCCAGTGCTTTGAAGCAGCTGGGGATTCTCTTATATTTCGCACAGGTTCAAAGCACCTGAGAGAGTGGCCAGAATCACTTCTTCGAAGAGATCTCGGCCCTTCAACAGTCGGGAACGTTACACTCTTTTGGATCGCAAGGTGTTGGGGAAACACTCTTTATTTTGAATCGAACTGGGCACTTTTTGGGAGAGTTGTTTAATGAATGACCTTTAAGTGATCCAAGACATTTTAAGTAGAATGACTTTATCTATATTATATACATATACATATAATAATGTAATATAATATAATATAATATAATAAAATATAATATAATATAATATGATATAATATAATATGATATAATATAATATAATAGAATATAATATAATATAATGTAATATAATATAATATAATATAATAGAAGTAATATAATATAATATAGTATAATACAATACAATATAATATGATATAACACAATACAATATAATATAATATGATATGATATATACACTAAATTATATACCATTAAAATTATATACCTTTGATGTTGGATGCACCATGAACTGCTGGAGAAAATCTCCAAATGAACCAACACCCTTCACGAACCAGTCCCGAGATTTCCGCCAGACGCCCCGGATTTACCCCACCCTAGTGGGGAATCCTATGGCAGCCGGCAGTTCATCCGAATAGGCCTTGGAATTTCTCAGCAGGGCACCATATGGCTGACAGTCTGTCTCATTTTGTGTATATCGGACACCCCCGACTTACCACTTTGATATGGAAAGTTATCCATCATGAAAATTTTTGGAGGTACCCTCTGGTAAACTAACATAACTATGGAAAATCACCATGTTTTATTGGTAAATCCACTATAAATTGCCATTTTCAATAGCTATGTTTGTTTACCAGAGGGTACCATATTTTCGAACAAATGGATAAACTGATGTACACTGGCTGGGCTCTCAGGTGCTTCTAAACACTTCCTAAGCGAGACGATACTCCATTGGCGCCCACCACAGTTATCCAAAATTTCGTTAGTTCCATCAAGACATCCTATGGCTTGTATGGGTCCCAAACGCCACCCAGGGATTGGAATGTTCTTGGTGTCATTTTAGTGTACTTTTTGGATCTGTGGGGTCTTAGACCCCCCTCAAAAACACTACTTTCATGGTAAAACAAGAGTGAATAGTAGGAGAATCATGACAAACTATGCCGATGGATTTGTAAATCCATGCAAATAACAAACAAACAAATCCAACAGTGAATAACAAATCCAATTTATTGACTAATCCGATGGATGCAAATAGTGAATAGTGAATAGTGAATAGTGCAATAGTTTTTGGGATTTGGGATCCACCGATGTTCACTCCGATTCGGGAATCCTCTCCATCCTCTCCGGTGACCCAAGCGGCATTTACTCGCGCACAAGAAGAGGACGAAGCAGGGCCACCTGAACAAGTTCCATCTTTAATGTGTTTCATAGTTGTTTCATCACTGCGGATCAAAATTTATGTACCCGGCAAATAGGATAGTTGATAGAAAGAAATTGCCAGAAGCCATTAAAAGTTGGTGATGTACCTGGATGATGATTCCCATTTATGCTATTGCAAGGTCCTAGGTGACCAAGGATACTCACAATTCCAATGTTCAATATGCTTAATGGGAAATCATCCAAAAAGAGATATTACTTAGAAAAGTAGCTGGGCTTCATCTTGGGGGATTGGGGGAATAATTTAATTAATGATCAACGGGCGTGTCACTTCTCGGAGAATTCCCGGTGAAATTCCAACTGATAGGCCACGTTGCACGCAGCCACCGTTGTTGATACCGAACTGTTGATCGCTCGGCTCATCCCTTCGTTTGTTGCCCATGACAAAACCACCCCTTTTTTTTACCTGCCCGAAAGTTAGATTGCGAAGAATTGGGATGTGTTGGAGTCATCATCGACTCAGTATGTATAGAAAAATGGGAGAAAACATTGAAACATATGGGTGTGTCTGAAAATAGTGTACCCCTAAACCCAATGGTTAATGATCATTATCCCTACTAAATGGCTATAATTGGGGGTATACCCCATTTCCAGACATACCCATATTAAAACCACCAACCGAACATCCCCCCGGGTCTGTTGTTGACACAGCAGACTCTTCCGCCTCGTTTGAAAGCTGGCATCCACAGCGATGCCGCCTGGCCGAAGAAAATCATCGAACTAGCGGCTGCGAACTGGCTATGGGATTTAATTACCAGTTATCATCACTTTGTTTACGGGGATTTGCTACGAAAAAATTGGATTTCAGGTGATTTAACATGATTTTTCAGCAGCAACAATATGATGGTTGAATAGGATTCAAAAGCGGGGGATTCAAAAAAGGAATTCTTTGGCTTATTTTGATGGAATAATGAGTTTCCCATCGTTATTTAACATAGCCATGGTATAGATGGCCCATTTATAGATGGTTTACCTATTAAAAATGGTGATTTTCCATGGCTATGTTAATCAATGGTAATCAATGATGACTAGTGGGCCACTAGCCTCCTGTGTCAAATGTGGCAAGCCGGGAAATCCCCAAACTGGCCTAGCCTAGCCATGGAGCTTTAGAAGTGGTTGAATTCTATGTTTTATGGTAGATAGAACGAACTAGTTCATGGGGGTTTGTTATGGTATATAAACCAACAAACATCACTGGGATTCACAAACTATCGATGCTATCAATGGGAAACTCAACGGTACCAGTAGCTCCTTGCTTCCCCAACGGAATACAGATTTTCCTTCCGAAGCACTCCCTCCGATCACCGCTGGATGCCTAAATTGGGCTTGATCCAAACCATCTGTTTTCGAACAGGGATCCCATCTTTTTTTGGCACACGCCGTCACTTGTTGGGGTAATTAACGGAGTTTACTACATTACATCAATATATACCCTCTGGTTATTTAACATAGCCATGGAAAATCACCATTCTTAATAGGTAAACCATCTATAAATGGGCCATCTATACCATGGCTATGTTAAATAACCAGAGGGTATATATATAATATATGATCCGCGAGATTCTCCAAGATTGTCCATTACCACAAGGTTGATATCTGCTTGAGGCGTTTAGCCCGCCATGCAACTTGACCTTTTTGCGGCCTCAGGACACACAAACGAAGCCTTAGTCAAGAGTCATTTGACCTGGCTAACATCGCCCATTTAGTTTGATTCTTCCATGTTAGCTCCTTTTCTAAGATATTTTCCAGCCATGTTACATTGCACATTACTGGGTAACACAAGAATTCTGATCATAAATCCTTCAAATTCTCCAGGTCGATGTGAAAAAATCCCCTGGAAACATCGAACTGCAGATCTTGTTGCCCCTCAGCCACAGTCACGAAGCCCAAAGCTTCCCTTGCCTGCAAGAATTCCCAGATAGATGGTACTCTCCCCCTTGGATCCCCAGCGGCCCCAGCGTTAAATCCCCCACCAGAAATGGCAGCCCGTAGATTTGTTGTACGTAAATTTCGGAGCTTTTCAGGGGCTTAAGAGATGCTCTCGTTGGGTTTATCACATCAATATGATGAAAAATAGCAATGGAGTGATTAATGGATTGTAATATTAATTTATCACATCACGTAATATTTAGTATTTTTGGGTTTAGCAATGGATTGCTTTGAGAGTCTTTGAGTTTTGAAGGGGAACCGAAAGGAAACCGCTACCGAAAACCAGGCTTTCTTAGCACCAAGATCGCCACAGATTCTGACACTTGTCTTTAAGGACCTCATCGTGATGAACAGCCCGGTGCAACATATGGTGCCCATCATTTGGGGCTACCATGACTTAGGAAACCTCATGAAACCCCATGAAACCAGAGGCTTTCCACCATCTCCAGATGGATGAAGCATCGTTGAATCCCAATTTTCAGGTGCCCAAGTCCCCATGTTTGGTGAAATCCAGCAGCAAAAATCCGTGGCTTAAATTAAAGCCCCAAGTCAGTGAAGTCCCCCATTCTTCCTCCGTTTTTTTCTGTCAAGGCCCCTTCATCATCGAGAAATTCCCTCCTTTTCAGGTGGTCAAAGCCCTATTTTTTGTCTGGTTCATGTATCATGTGGGAAACCCAAGGCCATAAACCTACCATTTCGGATTTCTATTTATTGGGCATACCAGGTATACCACATTACACATCCACATTCAATCTCAAGTCCTATATCCACAGGTGCTTAGTCCTTGATGTTGGACGAGGCAACGTTGCTTAAGCCCTGATTCGGGAATGGTTTCCACATGTTTCCTCAAAAACTCACCAGTTTTTAGGTTGATCAGCTTGGTAAGCCATGGTGAACCCCCATTTTCAATCACCATCCAACCTTGGTAAACTATAAAACCACCTGTGAAATCATATGAAAATCACGCCATGTCTCCATCTGCGTCGTTGTCTCCGTGTTGGTCCAAACGGTGGCCGTGCTGCTGGTCACTGTGGTCACCGTCTGAGTGGTCACCGTCTGAGTGGTCACTGTCTGAGTGGTCACCTGCGTGGTGAATCCCTCCGTCATAGGACCCCCATTTTGGGCCCAAAGTGTTGGCAATTTTCGGAGATGTTCGGAAATTTCATAAGTGATTTGGGTTATATTTGGGATATATCTCCTTTAAATCTCAATTGTGTCACCATTATATCCTGAATTACAGGAATTCACCAACGTGAATCTTTTGGTGTGGCTCGGTTGGAGCAGTTCCCCCAATCCGATGCCCATCATTCCACAATTCCGCAGGAATGAAAGCTAGGGTCGTTACGATGGATCCGGCCCAATGTTCGTGACTCAAAGTCCCCAATTCGTAATAGATCCAATACTGTACTAAACCAGGTTCTTGTTTGCGTGGCACTTTAAATCAGGATATATCAGGGGATAAAAGTATGAAAGGGATTTAGCTGATTTAGCCTTGAAGACTCCTGCAAAACAAGCTAAGATGAAACTGATGACAGAAAGCAATCATGTTGCAAGGAAATATTTTATGTTATGTGATGCATTATGTGATGCAACCAACAAAAATGATACGGGTATGGGCTTGTCCTTGCAATTTTGGATCGGGTTGAATGGATAAAATCATGATAAAATAATGAGAATCCAGTTGGGGCACCTGACCCAAATGTTAGGGTTGAAGCAGGCAGAACCTCTGGGAACAAAAACGTCAATTGGAACTTTACCACCAAAAGATGGGTGGGAGGTCGCCAAAAAAAAAAGGTTTCACATAGTTCAACCCGCCTGATGACTTGGATTGCAACCATCAAAAATGTGTGCCTAAGTGGTTTTAAGCCGAAAATTAGGTGGATATCGCCAAAAAGTGGTGCTGTTTCTCCAACTTATAGGTCCCTAAAAGTCCCTCGAAAAAAAGTTGGATTAATACCAGTAAACGGGTTGGGGATCACCAATCATGAATTAGAAACATTAAAAAAGGGACTTCCCCACCTGAAGAACGGGAACCAAGTGCTCCCAAGAATGAGGGCCAAATGACAACCAATTTCATGGCTTTGAAATCATGCGTTTCACACGTTCAAACCCCATTGAAATGGGCAGGTTAGAGTCTACTCTCTGGTAAACTAACAGTTTGCGAACTGGAAAATCACCATTTTTAATGGGAAAATCAACTATTTCTATGGCCATGTTCAATAGCTATGTTAAATTACCAGAGTCTAGTTCCTTTATCCTTCGAGTCTCAAAGCAGGTCAGTACACTTTTCATTCTATCAACGTTTTCTCACAGAAACCCAAACAAAACACGACGTCATCCCAAATGTCATGAAAAAGTCACGGTCTGCGTCGTGACCGTCACGGTGGTGGCCGTCTCTGTAGAGGTCGTCAGGGTGGTGGTGGTGAAGGGGGTGCTAGTGCTGATGGTCGTGGTGGTTGCCGTCGTGGTGGTTGCCGTCGTGGTGGTTGCTGTGGTCACAGTAGCAGTCGATGAGCCTCGGGGCACTGAGATTTTGCGTTTCGTAAATCCCTGGTTTCGAAGATGGCTGCTGAAAATTCGTGTATCCATTTTCCCATTCAAGTGGCTAGTTTGGGGTATACCGGGTATACTGCATTGACACACCCAGAGACTAGCCATTGTTTCTACTCCTGGTGGCCTGGAAAATCCAGGTCATCGCCGAGTCGATGTCACTGCATTCCGCCCTTATTATTGTCCAAAACAGTTTGCGAGAACATGGCGGATCGTCATGAAAGGGTTGCATACCCTCACTTCCTAATGCCACGTTCTCTGTCATCTCATCATCCTCCAGAACCCCATCCAACAAAATGCCCGTTCTCCCCACTGCTTGTTCGTCAAATCCAGGGTGGTTTCTTGGTTTTGTTATGTCCCTTTTTCTTGTTGGTCAAGTCCCCACATATCCACATCTTCTTGATTTTGTCCCCATCATCCATTGCCAAAAAAGTCCCATCCATTTTGTGAAAGTTTCAAGTTCCCAAAATCCTCATGACATCTCAGGACTGGTTGCTGAAACCCCATCTTGGTTAAGTAGTGGCTCTTTGTGACATCCCTATTGGCTTCTCATTTTCGTCCCATGATATTCCCAGAGTGTCCTCTGGTCTGCACCATGTCAGCCCAATCTTGGATACCAGCTGATGATTAATGATGTATCCTCACTTTTCTTTAAATTGCTAAAGATTGTTTAGTTTACATGAAAACTACCCTTCACGAAGGGTTATGTATCCCTATCTTTGATGCTCCACTCCCCATATTCTGCTTAAGCCCTCCCCATACTTGCCGTCTTTTTCAACCATAACCCATCCGTTCGGTTCACCCACGTTGATATTCGATACCATTGTTGGTACTGTTCGGACATGTCCCATGAATGTTGGCTACATGTCTCCAAATGAATCCCGATTGAATCAGCAACATATCAGCCTAAATCACCATTGGTCACCAACCTGAAATGTATCATCACGTTTGGATGATTCTCCCAATCTCAACCATAGTGGCCATAGTGATGATGTTATAGTGACGTCGTTTGAAGATTGTCAAATTATATGTTGTTTGTTGGTTGATGTTTGTATTTCTAATATAATATATACATATATATACACGCATATGTATTTATCCTGACGGGTGGCTACCATGTTGTTGGGAACCTCAATTCAGAGCTCCTCTCTAAACCGCTCCCTCCATGCACCACTGGAAAGTTGGGCAAACTGGGGTGAACTAACCCACTTCTTGGGCCCATGTTCAACCCCAAAGCTAGTAGGATTTGAAATATAAAAAAATCTGTGGTTCCTGTTCATGTTCAGTATTTCCGAAAGACATTTCAGATTTTCCTAAACATAAACCCAGCTTAAGAATCCGGTTGTTTCCACAAGATGCTGAATAAATACCCATCAAATCCAGACTTAGTGTTGATTTGATGGTGTTTTATGGGAGTTTATGGTGGATTTAGCCATTGAAATTCCATAGAATCAAAAGACTTTGGTGGTGATTGTCGCCCACTACTGGTTGGTGGTTTCAACCCCTCTGAAAAATATGAAAGTCAATGGGAAGGATGACATCCCATATATGAAATGGAAAATAAAAGTCATGTTCCAAACCACCAACCAGAAATGATTTCCACCAAATCGATCTGAATCTCCTTGGCTTTTCCCCTTCCTTGGCTTTTTGCGCTTGGCCGCTGGTGGTCAGCGTCGTGTCCGTTAAGCTGGTGGCGGTCGAGGTGGTGACCGTGGCCTTGGATCGTCGACAAAAAGCTACTGAACATGGCCCAGTCGAAATAGTGGATGACTACCCATTAATAGCATGGTGGATCTTTCCAGTTCGTTACGTTAGTTTACATAACTATGGAAAATCACCATGTTTAATGGAAAAATCCAATTTCTATGGCCATTTTCAATAGCTATGTTCAAGTACCAGAGGGTACATCTGATAGTTACTAGATGATTGTAGAACTGGATGATAGTTACTAGATGATAGTTACTCAGTGGATTACTAGAACTGGATGATAGTCACTATACATGATAGTGATGATAGTTAGGTTATTAAAGGTGATGATATATAGTACAGTAGATTCGTGTATCAAGAGTGGATTGGTATGCATCACATCTAAGGTTAGATGATTACATTTATGATTACAATCTATATCCGAAAGTAATTAGATGATCAGCAAATGTGATTTTAAAATATATCACATCATTGACAGTGATTATATTCTGATTATGTAGAGATTATATTAACGATTAATGTAGATATATGATAGTTTTTGAATATCACAATTAGATGAAATATCTGATAATCATGATCAGAATGTATTATATAATGACTATAAAAATATCATACATTCTAACAATACCAAGAAAATATTTTAATGATTATATTAATGCTTACATTAATGATTACATTTCTAGATACATTAATATTAATGATTAGAATATCAGTACATTCATGTAATGCGTCAAAATAATAAAACGCATATATGTATATATATAATGATCATACCGGGTTCTTCAAAAAAACAGCCATCCACAGGAAACCACAGAGATACCTTGCTTACCCCCGCAACCCCCAGCTTCAATGTTGTGATCGGAAGTGCCGAGCATCATCAACAGAAATGGCTGTTTTTTTGAAGTCCGCCAAACACAAAATTCAGAAGACAACATTGAATTGGGGGACGGGGGGGGGACATGACCTCTGTGGTGTGGTACTTCATGGGATGGCTGTTTTTTTTTGAAGAACCCGGTATAATCGAAGTACTGTATTATGTACCCTCAGGTTATTTAACATAGCCATGGAAAATGGCCCATTTATAGATGGTTTACCTATAAAAAATGGTGATTTTACATGGCTATGTTAAATAACCAGATGGTATTATAGCAAGGCAAGGCCCCCAATCGACAGCTAAGTTGACTTGTAACTGTGTTAACTGGTGGGTTTACGGGAGATGTAAGTGATGCAACGAACAGATGTTCACTCGGAGGCCTCACCTTGGATTTTTTAGTGGATCAGGTATAAAGCAATAACGGGTAGAATCACCAGAAATGGGATATCAACATAATGATGGGATGTAGAATAGGACAATATGATCAGAATCCCTGATTGATATCTCTTGCTTCATCAATATATACTATTCATGTCATCTCATGTCTAGACCCAAATGTTTCTAGAATGTAGATCATTGCCACCTGAAATGGTCATTTTGGGATAGTTACTCTTACCAAGAAACAGTGCACTAACGGCACAGTGACGTCGTTCTAATTCACCAGAAAAGGTATGTCACGATGAAATGTTGCATTTGCGGCAGCTACAAATGCTACTAGCATCTTCCCCGCAGGATCAGCGGCCGTTTATTGATACAACTGGCGGGTTTCTACTGGCTGTAGATCTGCTCTTTCCTGCGATACGAGCATGTAATCTGTAGAATCCACAGGTACACCCGGATACAATATTCCTCCATTAGTTGGCAAAACAACTGAACCTACCTTAGCAGGATGTCCTTCTGGTAATCAAACAGGGCTATGGAAAATAACAATTTCTTATAGGTCATTTTCCAAAGCTGTTAGATTATCCGAGTGTAGTCTTATCCTCCATCCATCGAAATCGCATCCACAAAACCTCCCACAAAACTAACCATGGGATCCTCTCAGGACTCGAATGGTTTCTTGGTTGAAACTCCCTATTCCCCAAACCCATAAAATCACAGCAAATTCCTCAAACTATCCATTCTTCTCACTTCAAAAATCGCAAATGAAGAATATCATATAGTAACTATAGTAACTATAGTAACTATAGTAACTATAGTAACTATAATATAGTAACTATAGTAACTATAGTATATATATAATATATGATGAAACATATATAATGTAATCTAATGAAGTTGTTTTCCAATGTTTCCTCAAGGGATCCGAGACTTCTGCCGCGTTCCAATCCAAAAGCCCAGGGCACCGTGGTGGCCGTCGAGGTGGTGCCACTCATCGTGCTGCTTGTGGAGGTTTCCGAGGTCGATGTCACAGAAATGCTGCTGGTTTTCGAAGTGCTGACGCGCAAAAAAAAAAGGCGGTTGGATCGTAAGATGGAGAAATGAAATATGGGAAATGTATATGAAATATATTGAGATGTATATCTAGATCTCAGTACATTTCATATACATCTAGATCCATCCGGGAAAAAAAAGCTATTGAGATGTATATGAAATGAATGAAATATCATGAACATATATTGAAATATGGGAAAAAAAAAACTATAGGATTTAATGAAATATATTGAAATTCAAAATCTTGATATCCATTTCATTCAAAAAGTGTTACCCAAAGTTAAGATTGTCCGAAACAGTCCAGGAAGTATCCAGGATATGTATAATAACTAGTTGGTGGTTGAGCCCTATCCCTCTGAAAAATATGAGCTCATCAGTTGGGGTTATGACATTCCCAAGATATGGAAAAATAATCCGGTCATGTTCCAAACCACCAACCAGATTTTTTCATGTTTCTCTAGAGGGATTCAAGCAGAAATCATGGAGACATCCATGGTAGTTTCGATGATTTCCCAGGGCTTGCCTGGTGCATGGTGGGCGATGTGGATTGGTCTATCCAAATGGCTAGTCCAGAAGGAGGTTGATCATCAATCCCAATATTTCATGGGATTTTTATCTATGAATGGAACTTCACCAAGCCTAGGTTCCTAAAATGAAGGGCCAAAAAAAACATGTGTCATTTCGGCCGTTTGAGTTTTTCCACCATCCATGTTGGTGGTCAGTTGCTAGGAAATTAGGGAAAGTTGAACATTTTGGAACGAAGAAGTTTAGGAAGTTTGTCGACCTAGATTGGACAGTGCTGTCCTCTCGCCTTCTTCCAATCCCGCGAAGCCCAAAAAAACATTGGATATGCCGAACCCAAAGGTATGGAAAAGTGTCAGAGGAAATGGCATCATAACTATAACTTACAATCATTGTCATCATCATCATCATCATCATCGTCGTCGTCGTCGTCGTCATCGTCGTCGTCATCATCGTCATCATCATCATCATCATCACCTATTCATGTTCATAATCATCATTATATCCATCATATTCTTCTTGCGAAGCAACTGGCCAAACCAAACAACGTGAAAAGGTTACCCTCGGCCCGCCTGGTCACAGTTGAGGTCACCCTCAGCAGGCCAGTTCTTTCGTTCAGCTCGTGTTGAATTGGCAGGGTCTATGTTATTTTCGAGAATAGTTGATCTATGAAAGCATTTCATAGCTAGGTCCATGCAACCGCACCTAGCTTCAGAACTGTTGCTCTTGGATATGGCAGCAATTGACAACTCTCAGCCACCCTTTTTCGTCATCAGTTCAGAGAATCTTGATGCAGTGGAACCATAATAAGTGGCTTATACAGGCTTATACATGGTTATACAGCCATAGTTGTAGGCTTATATCACGGAGCTTATTACCATAGTAAAAAAAAAAACTTTTTTTGACCCAACTGCACCCGCAAGTAGAGATGGGATGCTAAAATCAGAAGCGAATCTTTGTAGATCAAACCATAGATCAAACCATGGTTAATGATGGTTGATGATGTTTATGGTCATCCATCCCATACCATGGGAATCCGAACTGGGCTAATCAGAACCTAATTCTCAAGCTTTGAGCGCCATCAGGGACTTGGACATCCAAAAAATCGGCTGCAAAAAGTGAACAGAATCGAGATCTCTGAAAACCTGCACCATCGATCCATATTTTCCAGCAACTCTTCAAAAATTGTGAAATGCTCATTGATGTTGCCCAGAATTCTCCTGTTTCTCCGGATTTATACCTGTGTTGATTTGCTTTCCCCATTTCTGCTACTTAAACTCCAGTCGGAATTTTTCAACTCCTGTGTCCCAAAAAAATATGTGCTAGTTTGAGATCTGGTATGATCTGCTATCTATGTGAATCCTTAGATATCCTTAGCATCCATGACGTTCCAATCGAACGTTGAACACATCAACAAACACCAAGTGCCCGCACGAAATAGAGCTGGTGACAGAGGTTGTTGTCCTTGCAGTCGGGAGGGAAGCGAAGTATCATGAGGTTGAGAAACTCTAAAAAATACCCTTAGTAGTTCCTTGGCTCCCCCATTAGGGAATGCGAATACATACCCATATTTCCTTAGCTACCTCCTAACCGCCGGATTTTTGCAGTAAAAAAGTGGGGAGTCAATCAACAAAACAATGCCTTGTTCAGCACCCCCCCAAGAAAAAGGGATTACCCTCTGGTAATTTAACATAGCTATTGAAAATGGCCATAGAAATAGTGGATTTTCCCATTAAAAATGGTGATTTTCCATAGTTATGTTAAATTACCAGAGGGTACTGTAGATATAGAGTGAACGAGACCACACAAGAAGTGGAGCGTTGACCAACAAGATTGAGATTTACTAGTAAAAATGGGGACATGGACATGACCAACAAAAATCTGGCATTTGCCCACAAACAATGCGACGTTCCCCAAAAAACAAGAGGATCGATTAATAAAAAAATAGGTATTTCTGGGAGGAAAAAATATGACTTGGCCATTGAAAATTGAGTTTTAGCACATTTTAGCACTGCAAAGTTCATCTCCAGAAACGATTCGATCGAAGATTGGGATTGAAAACGGGGCACCCCATGGTCCACACCACCATCTGGCGGTCAGCACAACACCTGATATCCGCCCCGAAACCGTTGCTGCAACCTGAATCATAAAGCCATCAAAAAAAATGGAAAACATATGCAGCGGAGATTCAAGAAATATCCAAAAAAACACTTTTTAAAAAAAAAGTTATCCCTAGCAGTTTTGCCCTTTCCCCGATCTCAGGGCCCTGACTCTGTTTTGCTGGTGGCGGTAGCGGACCTTGGCCCAGGCCCCGGCTATCGTTCGTTGCATCCGATGTCATCCGATGGCATCCATGAGCCGTTTCTACTGACCGATGGTTTTTTGAGGGATTTGAAATGGGCGGAAATAACCGTTTAGTTCGTGGATTTACCCATTGAAAATGGTGATTTTCCATAGTTATGTTAGTTTACCAGAGGGTAGTCTAATTATTTACCTTCCAAAAAACACACCTTTGGTGAAGATGTGAATGATTTTAATGCTGCCTCCAGAGCCAAGTCACGTGGTATGGGTCGTTATAGTGGTGGTGGTTTTCGTGGTGGTCATGCTGGTGGTCTGACTTTCCGTGGTGCTGCTGGTGTTGGTGAAGCTGGAACTGCTACTGCTGGAGCTGGTGGTGCTCGTGCTGGTGCTACTACTGGTGGTGCTGCTACTCGTGTTGCTGGTAGTGCTGGAACTGGTGCTGCTGGTGCTGCTGGAACTGGTGCTGGTGCTGGAGGTACTGGAACTGGATGTGCTCGAACTTGAGGTGCTGGCCGGAGGAAAAATCTGGGAAATGGGGAGGTCTAAATGTCCAACACAAACAAATTGATGAAAATCGTACTTGGTGCTGTCAGCCCAATGGCCGGCTCCGGGCAGACTCCACACCATCTCGGAAACCACGAAACCACACAGTCGATGGTTATGACAATATGATTGGAATCCGATTGGAGTTGGATTCCATCATATTCCAAATATTCGCTAAAAATTACAATTTATGACATGGTTTTGACTATCCATGTGTCTTTCTATATGTCATGATTAGAATCACATAGAATTTACCCAGATGCTGGTATATCCGGAGCCGTGGATGGTGTCACCTCAACACCCAATGCCTATGTTTGTAAACAAAAAAAGTTGTTCATGTATGCACACGACTCAGATCAGATATGCTCACCAAATACACATACATAATATATATATATATATTATAATCATATGTATACATAACCTACCGATCTACCGTATATATGTAGGTAATTTTTATGGGAAGTTCCGAAAATTTGGCTAACCTTCAAAACCAGTGGTTTCCCGCCTGGTCGTAGAGCTTGAAGTGGACTGAGCACAGTCAGGGGGATTGGTCACATTTCTGAAACAGAAAGGGAGCAGGTCATTCCAAAACATCAATGGGATTCCAATCGAGAACCAATTGGAATGAAACATCATTGGATTCTAATGCCATGCTCCCCATCAATGGATTGGCTTTCTTCGGAAACTCTAATTTCTTGCAAACCCTTTACAATTGCAACGCTGGTGGTCATCTTGAATCGTCCCAGTCATAGAGGTATAGCCATTGGCCGAAACCACTCGGTTTCGGGGACGGTGACAATGACCTTACACAAAACCTCAGTTTTCATGGGACCCTAAGGGACCAACCTATCAAGTCGTTTGTCGAATGGGGATATAAAAAAAGAACCAGTTGCAATCAACCTGGTGATTTTTCCATCCACCATGGGATTCAGAAATCTCTATGGGATTTTCTGTTTTGTGTTTTTTCTGGATTTTCTTGGTCAAGTCATTGAACGTGGATGTCATGGATGACCATGATTACTTTGAAAAGTCCATATTTTTATCTTCAGGATGGTTATGTGTATATAATATCTGGGCAAATTATAATATTTCACTAACCTGAATTAAGGCCACCAACTTCTTGCGGTCCCTGCCCACCCCCCGCTGACGCCAAGGGACCTGAATTAAGGCCATTGGGGGATGATTTCCCTTACTAACCATGATTTCCAGTGAGGTCGCAGTGAGGTCGTTATAATTTACCCAGATAATATATAATATACATAATAAGCAATATTATATAATGTATGTGGATAATATACATCTGAATATATCTGAATATTATATATATAATGGATGTATATGTATATATATATAATAAGCAATTATTAATGGGGATGGCCATACGATAATATGGGTAGATCGCCCCTTCGTAATCTATCTCATTGTCATTTCAGCCGCTTCTTTGATTTCATCCCTACTTGTTGGTGCATCCTACTTAGGCTCAGGTTGTAACCCCAGTGACAAGCTGACTAACCATAATTCCCCGTTGATAACTAGGTTCATAGCCTATCCAATCCCATTCTCCCTAATCTCAAATACCCTGAAAAATCAAAACCATGGTTTAGTATTGGATTTATTCATGACTTGGGCCAGTCATGGGTGGTATTTCATCCTAGGGCCTTGGGAATTCTGCAGACCTTTCCACCATCAGAGGCCCCCGGCGGAGGTAGATGTAGCAGAGGTCCTCAGCTCGTTCCCGGCTTTGGGCTTCGTGATGTTCATGGCCCGGGTACCCCTGGTATTAAACGTTTGATCCAAAAATAGGGGGCACCATCAGAGGCTCCCAATTTGATGCAATTTTATGGCCTGTTTGTGGGTTTTCTGATGATCCCCCATGAAAGATTGAGGGTAAAAATAGGTCCTCCATAGGTCCTCCATGTAACCAGTCCCCGTTCAGATCATGTTGAAAATGCTGCCCCAAAAGTGGCTAAAAAACTCGGCTGCACCAGGGGATGGGCATGCACACAACATGCCATTTTGATGCAGATGGAACTCTTCAATCTATTTCAAACCATTCAAATGATAATATCCACAACCCAAATATCTTGGATACAGTGTGTGTTTGAATAATTTTCTCATCTCATAACCACCCATCCCTTTCCTAAAAAGGCTGTGCCTGAAAATGTTTAAACGGAAAAAAAAAAACAGCCAGGTTGCTCTTCAGCCTTTCCAATTGAAAACATTCGCTAAACTGAAAAGTTAGGCTACTTTGGGATAGTTACCCCAATCCAATTCTCATCATTTCAGAATTCCGTCGCGACGTGAGGTCGTTATCAGATTTATCCAGATAGTCCCACATCCCGTATTGTTGGTTACCCTCTGGTAAACTAACATAACTATGGAAAATCACCATTATTTATGGGTAAATCAACTATTTCGATGGCCATTTTCAATAGCTTTTTGTATGTTTGCCAGAGGGTATCTTTCCATTGTATCCATTCGTAAATACGAATGGTAAGACCACCATAGATTGGGGTCATTCCGGGGACATCACGGTGAGGTCGCTGTAACTTTTTTTTTTGTATCCCCGTTAGGAAGGGACCCCATGATATGTTCGCTGGTGAAATCCAAAATTGTCCCATATGGAGGTTTCCTAAAATATGGCTACCCCCCCAATTATCATCAATGTCATTTTCGAATTTTCCCTTTTTTTACCATCCATTTTGGCTATCCCCATTTACGGAAACCCCATATGATTATTCCATATTATCCACACAGATTGGCTATAGCAGTTTCCGTTTTGTATCGCCAAACGACGAAGTGATGGTCACACTGGTGGTCGTGGTGGGGATGGGCACGCCAAAGCGAAAGACCATGCGTTCCGAACCTGAGTCCTCGGCACCATTCATGGAAGCAGACGCAGACTTGTGGTTGGATAATGTCAACCACGGATTAATAAACCATGGTTTATTAATTAGGGTGGTATTCCCCCAATAGTCATGTTATGATTTAATACTTAAATGGTACCTTCCCAATTAAACAGCCTAGGGTTTTATTAATCCAGGGTTGACATTACAACTAATTGTCCTTTCGAATCAGGGCCCCATGGTTTTTGAACCTCATGTTCCGCCAATGGCGAAGGTCATCCATGTTTGGACAAAGCCCCACCTCATCTCCAGAAACCAAGGGGCCGTTTTCATGGAGCTAGCATCGCCGCCGCACAAAACAAAGATCTGGTCCTCCGGACTTTGAAAACCAGAAAAGATCATCAAATGGTGGTCATAATATGGGTTCCAGGTGTAATCTCCCACAAGCTTGGGTTTTTATTGTCATAAATTACATGAATCTTACCCATTTGGGGGGTGCTAGTCTCTGGCTGAGTTGAAACTGCGGAAAAATGCCAATATGGCATGTTTTGTGATTTTGGGGAAATTCCCTTGTTACCAAGCATCATTTGTGGCGGCATGAAAGTGGTCGTTGTAATGCAGCCACTGAAAAGGTGGATGGAAAGCAGTCAAAGATCGGAATTCAAACAACAATCACGCAGAGACGGAATTTCTCAGCCGCCAATCTTCATAGTTGCGATACAACCTTCTCAAACCGAAAGAGCCTTACTTGAATCGACCAAAACGGATCACTTGCGCCAACATCTACATATACACTTAATGAACATTTCACTCTGCAAAGATTCAACCATTTAGGATCTACTTTTGGGGGACTTGGGGGTCTGGGACTTGCTGCTCACAGACGAGGTCGCTCAGCCGGTCAACCGGGCAACCGGCCGGTCAAATCGGCTGGTCAACCGGCCGGTCGACCGGGGCCGGTTGACCGGGCCGGTCAGCCCGGTTGCCCGGTCACGGGTCGGAACCAGCCCGGGACCGCCCTTCTGGTCCATTCACCATTCACTCATTGATTGATTCGTTCAGTCATTCATTCGTTCGTGCAGTCATTCATTTCAGTTCTTTTCATTGCTAGTTTCATGTCATTCACTCGATCATTAATTTCACTCAATTCATTCCAATTCAGTTCAATTTATTTTCATTGCATTCCATTCCATTCCGATTCATTTCATGTCACTGTTTCATTTCATTCCTTCGCTCGTTGAAATATTTCATTCTTTCGTTCGTTCATTTCATTCATTCATTCATTCATCCATCCATCCATCCATCCATCCATGCATCCATCCATCCATCCATTCGATCGATCGATCGACCAACCAACCAACCAACCAACCAACCAAGCAAGCAATCAATCAATCAATCACGCATTCATTCATTAGTTCTTTCGTGCGTTAATTCGTTCAGCTCATTGCTTCCACTTGCTTTCATGTCATTCATTTGCAACCTCACTTCTCATATGCTCACAACCTCAATTCTTCTGCATTTCAAAGACATTCCTATAGGCCATTGATTTCTCATGGTCATTGCCCCTCCGAAACTTCCGCCCCGACACGGCCGGGCACTACTGGTATGCATGTCCACTTGGAGTCTATCCGGGTCCATGTTCAACCCCAGGATTTGAATCATCGATTTCATTCGAAGCATCCCCAAACGGATTCGATGGATTCGATGTTCCCAAACAGTCCCGGTATGATTCATCATCCCGGATCAATACGGAAAACTGAAGAAAAGTTTTCGATAGCTTGCGAGTTTGTTTAGTTCAGAAAGGATGGTTATAACATGTTATAACTTGATATTCGGTCTGTGAAAATCCCTCACGAAAACCCTCAATCCCCAATCTTTCGGATCCCCAATGGCTCCAGTGGATCGCCATCGTACTCCATTCTGGGCATCCTCAGGGGCCCAGCGGTCCAGCCACATCCAGCCATGGCCGGAGGCTCCAACTGATTTACCATCTGGTTATGACTAACATAGCCATGGGAAATCCCCTATCAATGGGGGTTTTAATGGGAAAATCATCTATTTCTATGGGCCATCTGTACCATGGCTATGTTAAATAACCAGAGGGTACCAAAGAATCTCTGTTGAAATGATCTCCAACTGTTGGATTTTAAAAGGTTGGCCAATGATCTCAAAGTGACAGTCGTCTATGATCCTAGCCTAGCTAACATCTAAGAAGAATCCATACAATATGTTACGCTTATATCATATGACTGTTGGTACAGTACAAACCCATCGGATTTTAGGGTGATTTTGAACCACTCATCCGAAAGAAGGGCTTGAACTAGGAAACGCGGCTACTAAGGCCTCAAAGAGCTCTGAAATTTTGCAAAATGCCAGTTCCAAGAATTTCAGTCCAAGGTATGAATCATGAATTCGAGTAGGAAATCACCAGCAACTTGTTGGACATTTGACTCAACCAAGGAAGCTGCGATGAAATCACCAGCAAAAGTGGAGGTTCGGTAATTTCACATAGCTATGGACAATGGCCCATTTATAGATGATTGACCTACTAAAAATGGTGATTGTCCAATGAACAAGTGAATTACAAAGCTAGATGGGCGTTTCAAACTGGTTTACAGTACTTAGGGTTGCAAACAAAACAATTGGTTAATTGATTGATTTATTAATTATACATATGGAGGTTTCCTAATGGCTGGGGGTACCCCCCAAATCATCTTGTCATAGGATTTTCCGTGAAATCAACCAACAATAGCAGCGGATGATTTAGGGGTACCACCATGACTTCGGAAACCTCCACCAATATACACAACATTACAGAACTAGAAATATCATAGGTGATATACAATCATAATAATCATATATTTAACCATTCATTATATATAATATATAATATATGTATATATGTATATATGTATATAATATATGTATATATATATATATGTATATCTGTATATATGTAATTATGTATATATATATATATATTCACACACATTCACCCCACTAAGCCATCCAGGCTTCCGGGTCGCCAAGAAACGCTATCCCGTAGCGACTAGTGGGAGCTTCATCCGGTGCATCGTTGCCGGAAGAGTCCACGGGGATGATGTTGGTCCAAGCGTCATAGAGAACGCTGTAGACCTGGTGATGACATGTTGATTTTATGATTTAAGGTGGTGATTTTATGGTGATTTCCATGGGATTTAGAGGTGATTCATGGTGAACTCATAGGATTCTCTATAGGATTTGAGAAGGATGATCTAATGGGATATCGCCAACCATTTCATGACTGGATTGGTTTATTTTGTTTGCAATTTGAATGGGCATTTTATGTTTCAAAGCTGGGATCTTGTATACAAAATTCATCAATTTTGGGGTTAAACCGTGACTGGTTCATTGGAACAATGTCAAATACGTGGAATTCAACCTTTCATATATCCACACGTGGCTATTATTTTTATGGGAGAAATAATATTAAAAAACGACTGAAGAATAGTAGGAATATATGTTGTTTTATTGACCCATCGAACTCTAGTTATGATATAAATACATGTATCCACATGTAGTATTCGTAGATGATATAAGATACATTGATATAAATATCATATATACTATTATAAATAGTGTATATATATATATATACATATAATTATATATATTATAGATATTGTAATATATTATATGTATAATATATTGATCCCATTTATCATATCTTAAAAACCTTGCTTTTTTTCAGCCCACAGCTTCCATCCTCGGTTGCGGACCCAGATATCATTTCTGTAGGTGTGAGGATCGGAGCCCGAGCTTCCCCAGTAATCCTGGCCACCTGGCGATGCTGGCGATGCACCGGCGGAGCCGGAGATGAAATGATGAAGTCTCAGAGTCTGAGAAGATCAAGCAGTACCCTCTGGTAAACTAACATAACTATGGAAAATCACCATTTTTTATGGGAAAACTCACTATAAATGGCCATGTTCAATAGCTTTTTGTATGTTTACCAGAGGGTAGATCATCCAAAAATCTCAATCTACTGAGTAGAAGAAAACCCACCATGAACATATGGAACATAGCTGTTGTCACGGGGGAACCCTAAACCAATGGTTGCTTCTCCATTCTTGCGGACCCCAGGATACCCCCCCCCAAAACATCTGCCGAGACACCAAAGATCGCAATCTGGTCTTCGTCGGCGTATGGAATCTCGGACATTGCTCGGGACGCAATAAGTGTCAGCCATCCATGGATTGGGCACCGGAAAATTCAGGGGGAAAGCCATTCCATCCACTGGGTCACCATGTTCCCTGATTTTCCCCATGAAAATAGCCATGAATTAGCGGGCCCATCCCATGTTCAGAGACACCCCCACCTATCCTGAGAGTAATTCTCTCAGAATCTTTGGTGCTTCAAATATCTTCCAGATCTTACTCTCCATCCGCAAATTTCACTAAGTTCCAGACTACTGAGGTGCCATGACCCCAGCGTGCAACTGGCTTCAATTTTCCTTTCCCTCTCTCTTGCCACGTACCTCAAGTAGCAGCTTAGCAGTGAACAAAGCTTCGGCGGATGTACATCTCATTTTTGATGACTGGAATATCACCAGTTAGTAGTTGGGGATACTCCATATGTGACTGGGTCATACAAGTAAGATGGTACTACCGACTGATGCATGGGACCCCCAAGAAGTATATGGAGGTTTTTCTACCTTTACTCAAGGACATGGATCCTCACCCAGAGGCTTTCAGGTAGCCAGCCACTTGTGGGAGATGGTGACCAATCAAAACTGGGAACTACAGGGCCCATCATACTCTTGTTGGTTCTCCCACTAGTAACCCCCAACAAGGTAGAAAAGTGATTTACAAATATACTAAGTGTTACCTTCTATCTTTGGGGCTCCGTTTCAAACCATATCCCCATCCCAAATGATCTCCATACGATTAGCATGGAATGGAAAAAAACAGAAAAACCCAGAAAAACCAACCAAGACGCGAAAACCCAGAAATATCATACAACCGTTGGTTATATCCCACTAAATTCCCAGAGTTTTCAGCTTCTCGATGGTTCAGCTACCAAAGTTATCACGCTCTAAGCATGTGACCAGTGCCAATGTTGTAGGCCCAGACATCATCGTAAAAGGTGAAGGGCCAGGTCTGCATCGTCATCCCCATGACCACGAAGAGATAATCCTTGACGTCAGTTGGCTCATGTTGGCTTTACCTATTAAAAATGGTGATTTTCCATGGCTATGTTAGTTTACCAGAGGGTATAACAGAATAAAAACAATGTATGCATTGTCTGAGCAATGTTGGCTCCCATCCAACCGGTTCAATCAAAAAAAACATTCCCTACAGCTGGGTAAAAAAGTGATATGTGCTCCCAAAACCACCATGGTGACTCCGGGGCTGTTGCAAACGGGAGAGAAAAATGCTCGGCGAACGACCATCATGGCTCAGACAATGCATACATTGTTTTTATTCTGTTACCCTCTGGTAATTTAACGTAGCTATTGAAAATTGCCATTTATAGTGGATTTTCCCATTAAAAATGGTGATTTTCCATTGCTATGTTAGTTTGCCAGAGGGTATCACGGGGGTTTTGTGAAAGCATTTGTTTAACGGGCCGGTCACAATGAAATACACCCAGTTTATTGGATGGTGATGGCACAGAATCCCGGCCTCATTTATGAGGTCATTGGCCAGTATCCCAAAGACGAGCAACAAAAGGTAGCAATGACAGATTCAAAGAGACAAATCATGAGATGGGATATCAACGAACAATCAAAAGCCTGGATTTGTAGCCCTCAAAAAAGATAGAAATTAGCAAAATCCTAGACCAACAGGGTGGGAAATCGAACCGTTTTTCCCTCTGGGGGAATGATTTAACCGCAGAGAACGTCCGAACGTCACGTGTCAATCAAAAGAATTGAGTGATTTTCCGTAACTGGTATAGGGATTCCTGTCCGGAACAGGGAATTCCTCACGAAGCATCTTTTCCGGTAATGTCTGGTCACTGCAAAGCCCTCAACTTGACTCAGCATTGAATCCATATCCTTTGCAATTGCTGTTTTTTTGGGTGGGTTTTCATGTCATGCAAACCGCCCCAGAATCCTTGGTTCCAGGTTTCCATCTATGAAAAACCCAGTAGGGATGTCAATTGAATGATTTAGCATAGAAGATTTACGGTGGAATCCCATATTTGCTAAAGCCATGACGTTTTATGCTGTCTTGTTTCCCTGAAAACCGATTTTGTGAGAATGGGCGGTATGAAAAAAAACAATCCCATAGTATGAACCATCAATCCATATGGGTGGTTTATGACATTGCTTGTACTAACATTACCCTCCGGTAAACTAACAGTTCGCTATTGAAAATGGCCATCGAAATAGTTGATTTACCCATTAATAGCATGGTGATTTTCCATAGTTATGTTAGTTTACCAGAGGGTAACCATTATTAACCATTATTAATCATAGATTAACCATAGATTTACCATAGATTTACCATAGATTTACCATAGATTCCATAGTTATTGATGCCCAATCAAGTTCACCTTGCATGGCAGCCAGTGAACAGGCCCTTCTTGCGACGGTCGTGCCATCAGCGTCGTAAACCCTGTGCGAATCAAACACAGCTGGTATCTTTGATGCGAAAACCACCTGTACCAATGATATGCATGTAGCGCATATGTATATATATATATTATATATATATATATACATATATAGTATATATATATATATACATATAGTATCATATATGCATACAAATATGGGGAATGTTCAGTGGATGTTACCATTGCCAAGTTGGATTTTCATTTAAGCGAGTCTCATATGACAACATCACCCAGATGTGCATATTTACCCATTGCCACCAAGGATCTACGCCCTCCGACTGCAAGTAAACAATACCTGGCCAGCGCGGGACTGGACGTGCAGGGGAAGTCGCCTCCTTGGGGGGCGCCCTATCGCTAACCGTGAATTTGTACTTATGAAGATAGAGGAATAAATGTGTGTAAGGAAAGGAAGAGGAAAGGAACATATTATATACGCAAAAGATAAAAAAGTGTTTCCAGGAGGTTGTAGATGATATTGAATTCACATTTCCAGGTGTCCCACTTTTCTATCTAGTTTGGAGTTGCTATGGGGGGGTTCCATAAATGTGGGATCCCGAATAGCTGGATGGCTTATTTCATAGTAGAAACTCCCATTTTTTTTAATGGAGGCTCCATATGGGTACCTTATTTTACTCAGGAAACCTCCATTTATATATATATATATATATATCCTAGATAATTGTTGATATCAGTTGGATATCTAATCGAATCAGTTGGTAAATGCTTAGCGCTTTTGGACACCTCCATCTCGATCGCGAACTGTCGTGATGCGTCTCCGACACCTCCGCGCCTCCAAAGGATCGAAAGCTGGGATCCGCAGAGCTGCTGATGGTGGTCCAGCTATCGCCTCAGATGTCCGGCAAAAGATGGGACTTTTTGAAGAGTTCATGCTGGTGATATATCATGGTTACCCTCTGGTTATGTCAAAATAGCTATTGAAAATGGCCATTAATAGTGGATTTCCCCATTAAAAATGGTGATTTTCCATTGCTATGTTAGTTTACCAGAGGGTAATAATGGTGAATTACCAAAACATATGAACATTATATAATTACCAGCAATGGTTAATAACGGTGAATAACCATGACGGTTAAGAATATGGTTATTGTTCATGCTGGTAATATCATGGTTAATAATGGTGAATTATTGGTTTGGATAGAAATGTCCATGGTTAGTCATGGTTAATAATGGTGGACAAATGATTATGAATGGCTAATGGCTATTGAAGATTCAACACAAGTTTGAACGTTTGGCAAAGCTGTCTCTAGTGCAGGGAAAAACCTTCTTGGAAGAAAATGTTGAAACACCCGTTTTCCAACTGAGCCATGAAAGGTACACCTCTCCATCCCATAAATACTGGTTGGTAAAATTGTATCTTTACTTATCTTTACTTAGGGGTTAGATCATACCCCACAATAAACCACGCAACGAATCCCTATCTCAACCAATCAACCATCATTTATAATCATGTATCCCCATATCTTTGACTTAGTTATAACCCCTATAAATGATGGTTGTATGTCCATATGGCCCCATGAAAAAATTACTCCTCAACAATCATCAACCATCAAGATCATCATCCCCATCAAACCCCATGGAATCCCCAACTCACATCCTTCCGAAACTATGAAAGAAGTCGACACGGTCGCAAGGTGCTAGTTAGCCAAGTTGGTGTAAATAACTCTAGTAGCTAATCTAGATTTATGGTATATAGGTATATCATCTATAGTTTCTATAGTTCATGGTTCAAAAAAGGAAAACAAGAACAACAGTTTATAAATAGGATCACAAACTTGTGAAGCACTTAAATTTAGGGCCGAGCGATTGAAACATAGATCGATCGCTATGTAATGTCTCGTGATGAGATGCCAATGCAAGGTATGGTTGAATGGATGTGTGGAAGGACCAAAGGAATGAAGGAGGGCAAGATTCAAGAAATATAGATACACATCATGTACTGTATGATACAGAATCATTAAATCATCAATTGTTTCTTAGTTGATTGAGATCCTGCATTGTTGTTTCATGCCTATCTGCCATCCAACCATGGCGCCGGCGATGTCGTAGGAATAGAAGTCGTTACCTGGTGCCGGGTGAGCCTTGCACTTTGCGAAAAAGGGGTTTGAATGGGATTTACTTTCACAAAATGGGATTGCAATTGTTTAAGGCTGATTCTTAGGATTTTTTATATAACCAATGGGATTTATGATGATTAATGGGCCTATCATCCGGTAATCAACCATGGCTAACTGGAAAATCCCCGATCGAAGTGGAGTACATCATCGAACTAAATGGGGAAATCTATGGTGGCTTGTCAGTTGTCAGGTTTCATCACTGGCTAAGTCACAATCACTTTAGAAAATTGAAAATACCATCTGGTTATTTAACAGTTTGCCATGGAAAATCACCATTTTTAACAGGTAAACCATCTATAAATGGGCCATCTATACCATGGCTATGTTACATAACCAGAGGGTATCTTTAGTAGATCCTGGGAAAATGACCTCAACCTGCCATGGACCCTGGTCGGACTTTTCTCAGTTAAGAGCACCCAAAAAGTGGGTGCCACTGATGAGTTCCTAAGCCCTCGGGATCTCAGGAGTGGGAGCCAAAATGCTCGACACTCTCGACACTCCCTAATTGGAAATGTCCATTCTCCATATCTGTGATGCATTTCGAAAATGGATTATTGGATTGATGATCGCACAAAAACATAATAATAGTAATGAGTATATATGATTTTTAGATTTACATCTGATGTGTCTAAATATCATTGTCCGATATCCAATGATTAGAATAGATATCCAACTGATATCAATCATTATCTAGGATATCTATATATATATCTATATATGGACGTTTCCTAAAATGGAGGTACCCCTAAATAATCCCATTTTGATAGGATTTTCCATGAAATAAGCCATCCAGGTGAAGTGAAGCCAGCGAAAATGGAGAATTTAAGCAAGAAAAACGGGGGATAGAATGGGATTATATAATCTATACCTTTTTAAATCTATGTACACAATTACATATCATATTATATATATACATATATATATACATATGTATATATATATACATAATATATATATACATAATATATATATACATAATATATATATATATATACATAATATATATATACATAATATATATATATATATATACATAATATATGTGTGTGTGTTATATGTGTTATATATATATGTATATACCCGGGAAATCCTAAAAAACCTGTACTGCCAGTCCGTTGGCCCGTCCATCATATCCATCCGGAATCCAAGGGACGGTCCAAGTCATATCCAGAACCGCTGTCATAGAAGGCACCGCCATACGAATAGATGGTCGGAGTACCACTGCAAGGGCAATAGACAAAGTGGTGAAAGGCCTGACTGAGAAAAAGGCGTAAGTCAACGATGTTCTGGGAGAGCCGAAGGAGAAGGACACCTAATAAACTCATTATATATATATCATATATATAATATATGATATACATACATATTCATACATACATGTTACATATACATACATAGTTGCAATGTCAGAAACAAAATCATGAAAACTTCACAACAAGAAACCATCGTCATCATTGACATCCTCATCATTAACAATATCATGAGATCCCATAAGATTCCCATGATGATGATCTCCACGACCATTATCTCCCAGAAAATGTTGGTTACAGATCTCCATTTACCCTCTGGTTATGATTAACATAGCCATGGAAAATCCCTTAGAAATGGAGGTTTCTAGCTGGGAAAATCATCTATAAATGGGCCATTTTCCATGGCTATGTTAAATAACCAGAGGGTATATCCCCATAATATCCGTTTTCATATCCCATATATCTTGGTAAAATCATAATAATTCACCAATCTGAATTTTTTGGCCATTTCGGGATGATTTCCCTATACCATTTCAGTGACATCGCAACGTGAGGTCGTGAGGAAATTCATCGTGAGGAAAGTTTGGGGCAAGGTCACTGCTATTCCTGGTCCATTTGTGCTCTCTATGCTTTCTGGCGGGTCCCCAGGGAAAACCCGCGCCGTGATTTGAGCGCCACTTGTAAGTGTCGTAAAGCTATTGCCCGCGATGTCGTAGACATACCTCAGCTATCGCCAACCGGAAAAGAAATCAACACGGATCATCTGAAAGGGGCAAAGCTCTAAGGAAAACTCAAGAACTCTGTGGTCCCCAACTCCGGTCATCTAGCAAATCCAATTGTAAACCCATACCTCATTTACCTAAATTCACCATCCGGGGGTATCAAAAACTATATCCAACCAGGGTTTACTCTACTGGCTCCGACCCCAAATTTCAGATGGATGTTGCCCACACATCTTCACCCTGATTAGCGTTAACCAACATGATGACTTCAGCGGGGGCTTTCATGGGGACTTTGCACTAACTTTTAGTGGCTTTTCCTGGGATTTAATTGGATTTAGTATGGGAATGGGAATATCATATAGCTAACAGAACCTGAGGAAATTGGTCGCTTTACCTGACATGTCATTCCGGTGGTCTGATTAGCGGCCCAATAACGGGATTCCCATAACGGATTGGAATGATCCCCAATATATTGGGTAGTATAACCCTTTACAATCATCAACCAACAGGGGGCTTGAACACTGCTCACAAGATTCCATTAGTGTTACCATGATCAAAACATGTCTGTGGTATGGTCATCCGACCATCATTAGTAGGGATTCCTTACCATGGGGTAGACTTTTTCGGGGAAATCAAACCGTGTAACTTGACAGCACATATGATGACTAGAGTCACTCTACTTTAAAAAGAATAGGTGTCCTTTCCCTCATATGGGTCAGTGCATACATCACTACAAAGTGGTGCCCCTTAGTTACGTTTGTTGGCTTACAACCCCGATTAACTAGTTCGACATATCTACCATAAATCCTGGTGAAATGATAGCCTTGGGCTCCCTCTGAGCAGGGATCCATGATCTATCACTCCTGAAAAATGCTTTCAAATCGGGAATACTTTATGTGGAATAATCCGCCGACCCCAGCCATCTGCAGGGGGAGCGCGCCCGAGAAAAAGTGGCTTCGCGGCACCTTTTCTTCTGGTTTCAGAAAGCGACGTTAGGCAGTAGGCTGCCGTTAAACGTTTCCCGGCGCCCTAGCAGCATGTCCTTTGGCCACCTGCCGGGTGCTTTCCTGGCGATTTTCCGCCCTGAGCTGCCTTTAAACCCTTCATGGCGCCCTTGGCAGCCAAGCAGCATGTCCTTTGGCCACCTGCCGGGCGCTTTCCTGG
>Ga0126342_10000068_pt1 | contig 60282 bp, 45 predicted proteins | sample Cyp1metagenome_FD_92528 | JGI IMG/M metagenome (GOLD analysis project Ga0126342, IMG submission 92528) | Coral microbial communities from Lord Howe Island, Old Settlement Bay, Australia - Cyphastrea 1 metagenome | ecosystem: Host-associated > Invertebrates > Cnidaria > Coral ...
ATGGCGCAGAAGGATAGCAAAAGAAATATTGTTAGAGCCAAGACTTACAGATAGATTTCACATGCAGACAGTGCTAGAAGGACATAACAAATTTCAGCAGATCCATTGCAGACTGGATTGCCTGAGATTAGTCTAGATAAATCTAGATTAATCCAGATTAATCTAGATTAATCCAGATTAATCTAGATTAATCCAGATTAATCCAAGAACCAAAAAAAACAAAAAAAAAAAACAAAAAAACCAAAAAACCCCAAAAAACCAAAAACACCAATGTTTTGGGGACTACTTGGATATAGCCATGATCAGACTAGTCTGGAAAATATTTTTTATTTTTTTTGGTTCTTGGATTAATCTGGATTAATCCACGGCAAATTCAACATTTTATGAGGATATGTCTAACACTTTTTCTTAATATGAGAAGGCCTGCATGTGAGGTCTAAATCACGCATTTTTGCGCGCCCACAACAAGCCTATGTGTTCTTTTTTGCAGTGACGTTTTTTCGCCACTGGGAGTATACCGGTATACTTACCCGGAGTTTTGCAGGTATACTTACCCCAATTTCAGACACGCCGTAGAAAACATATGGAAGTCAAGACTCCTGTAACAGCTGTGATGTCAGGACTGCCCAACCAAAGATCATTATGTCATGTTTGTCAAACTTTATTTCTGCCGTAGAACTGTTACCCTGCTGCTCCATGTGTAGTGTCGGCTATTTGGGGAAAGCAGCACACATGCAGCATCTGGGTCAGGGCACCTTGATTTCCACAATGTATATCTGAATGGTGGTTTGGAACATTTTTTATTTTTCCATTCAGTTGGGAATAATCATCCCAACTGACTTTCATATTTTTCAGAGGGGTGGCTCAACCACCAACCAGATATATAAGATCATCGTGACCATCTGAGAAATAAGAATGATGATATTGGGGCCCCACAGTGCCAGCTTCAACGAGGATCATTATGGCCCATTCTGGAGATCCCTATCAGCAAGTACAAGCACGACCAATGGACAAGACGTTCGGGAATCTCCAGAAGTGGGAATATGATAACCACATGAGTACTTGGACGACCATTATCTGCATCGTAGCTTTGCAGTGGTAGTAATCATGGATAGTTTTGCATAGTCTTGCCAATTAATTACAAATGCCAGTAAGCCATGGATTCTTGACTACTTTCCAATACGTCACATCCATATCCTAATAGACACCTCCCTTTAGATCCTTTAGGAATCATGTTTTACCCTAGGATTTATTCATTTTGGGATCCCACCCAATGTATGGCAACGGGTCCAGCTCGGGGGCTTGTGGGCAGGTGACGAATGTGAACTTCAACCGAGGTCAGGTGCATGTCGGGCAGCTCAGAGGGTGGAGCCGCATGGCAGCCCCCAAAATCGTCCAGTCGTCATTGATGACTTAGTAACTTAGTATTGGTTCAGAAACCGTGGTGACGACTGGGGATGCCACCATTTTAGGAAACCTCCAAATACTCACCAATTCGATGGATCCGGTAGCTGATTTTGGCTATGGATCCTGGGTGGCCCACTGTGGGATACGGCCAGGATACTGTTGGACATGGGGGCTGTTTCCATGGCGGCCTCATATGTGCTACGGCCAAGTTACATGGCTTATCTTCCCAAAATGGGGTTGTCATCCCCCAGCAAGAGGAGTTGTTGTAGTTGTACCTATGAAATATATTGAAATATATTAACATACACCCATATCTACACCCATCGACACGGCCTAAATGAGCATTACAGAAAGAACATGAAATCAATGACCATGAAACCAAGATATATCACTTGATTCTTCTGTTTTTTTTACATCCAACAAGAAAAACATATCATTTTGCCCATTAAACAATGGTGGATCTTTCCAATTTCCAGTTCCTTATGTTAGTTTAGCAGAGGGTAATCAAGTGATATGATCCAGGCACATCACATCCCAAGGTGGAGACGAAGAAAGGTGGCCGTTGGTATCCAGAGGATGATGTCATGAAGGTAGATCCCAAAGCGCTCGGACTGGCTCTTTGGCGACCTTTGTGAGCCATACGTTTCATACCACGGTTACCCTCTGGTAATTTAACATAGCTATTGAAAATGGCCATTTATAGTGAGTTTTCCCATTAAAAATGGTGATTTTCCATAGTTACGTTAGTTTACCAGAGGGTACCTTTCTGGACGTTTTCTTCTGGGAAAATAAGGGGATACTGTCATAGGTAACCGTTGATTATCGTTGATTCATTGATATTCTGGGCTGAAAATAAGGGGATGATGAAACATAGTTTTCTTGTGTCTTTGGCGACCGGTGATTACCAGCCGTTACTAGCCATTTCATTTCAGAATAACTATCAATCAACCGTGGTATGATTTCAATATAATGGCATAGGACGCATAGGATAGGGCTATTCATGGCTTAGGTCTTAACCGTTGCATCCAGTTGGTCCAATCCAAAGTCCGCACACACCAGTTGAGAGCAGTTGATTTTGTGATATATCTCTGTGCCCGCTGGCCAAATGCCATGGGTTTTTGGCATGTCTTTGCAATGTTTAAATCATGTCATACATCCACGTGCTTTTCGAAATGTCGTGATGACCATGGAAAGACTCCATATCTCGCGTGAAAATCAGAGTTGCCATGCCGCTTCTCGCAGCTCAGGTACCTCTAACAGATTCGGAGTGGGCCGGGCTGCCGTCGACTCGAGCCAACTATGTGTCCTTCAGTCAACAGCTGCCAAATCCTTTACTGGAAGGCCGACATGGAGCAGGGGATTGAGATTAGGTTTGGATATGGTTTGGAACTTGTAAAGTCAAGTTGAAGACAGATGAAGATAAGGCGGGGATGAAGCACCATCAGAGTGACTTGGAACACGAAATGACTATTCAAATCAGGACATCCACCTCCAGGATCTGTATATATAGTGTCCGCTAAAAACCAAAATACTCGTGCAAAGATAAATCTTGCTTCAGCCATGTTTGCGTGCCAGCTGCCCAGCTGATTCTCTTTTGATTTGCTCAATTTAGTGCCGAATCTCCTAGGTTTTCCCCAAATCTATTTAAACAACAACACCAACCACCTCCACTCTCTAAAATCTCTTAGCATTTCCCAACGTTTCATCATTTTATCCAGCATTTTCTCCACATCCTTTCAACCACCCCGGCCCTCGCACCAAAAGGCGGCTGGGTCGGCAAGGGCCGGGCCGAGAAGTCGGAGGAGACCAGCGCGGCGGAGATCGATCTGAACTTCGACGTGGTGCAGATGGGCTTCATGTCGTCATACGTGGCCTTGGCGCTGCATGGGACTGGGAGAATGGAGGGGTTGGTGGTCTTTTGCTACGGATCAAGAAATTATCTCATTTTATGAAGCTTAAACATATAGTGTGTATAATACATAATATAATATACTTACAGACTTACAGTTACTTACATATATATTTATATATATATACACGTATGTATCATAGTCTGGAATAGTTTGGGACCCCATGTGATTCACAAGGCGCATACCTTCATCAGATGCAACTAGACTGGGTACTTTTCTGGCTCTCAACAAAAAATGAGGGTCCATTGAGAATTGACTAGCCTACTCCCCCTTGGAAGGTGTATCATGGTATACCTAGATGTTTTTTCTTGATCAGATCCCTTTCCTTCTTTTGTTCCAGGCTCCTTCTTTTGTTCCAGGCAAACTTCATTAGTTTAACTTCCCATCTTTCTGATTTCAGACCCATGTCATTGGTCAAATCCCGTTGCCAATTTCTGTTTGAAAGCTAAATCACTGCTAAATATCTCAGTCTTAGTCTTATCCCATAAACTATAAACTTCCACAGAAAGGTGGTATTCAAACCAGGGCCATATCTTCCAGCAACTAGCAATAGAAATTTCCAACATTTTCCAACCACAAAATCTTTGTTCCAACCTGTTCCCACCTGTTCCCACCTCCCACCTCCGCCGCAGGTGGACGCGCAGGTCTTCTACGCCGAAGCCGGGCTGGAGATCCGCGGGTTGTGGCGCACGGCGGACGGCACCTCGGGGCAGCTGACGGGCACCAAGGCGCTAGCGGGGCTGGCACTGGGAGGCGCCCTCGGAACGGAGATGGGGTGGCCATGGGAGATGGGGGAACCATGGGAAAATGGCCATTTATAGTTGATTTTCCCATTGAAGATGGTGGTTTTATGGTGGTTTAATGGGATTTAATGTGATTTACCCTCTGGTTATGACTAACATAGCTATTGAAAATGGTGATTTATAGTGGATTTTCCCATTAAAAATGGTGATTTTCCATAGCTATGTAAACGTTTACCAGAGGCTACTGGGTATTTCTGAGCTCGCTTTGAAGGTCAATTATTGATTGATTTGAAGAGAGGCAAAGGAAACGAGTATCAGCCAAGTTGGCAAAATCAAGAAGCAGCACGCCCAGGAATGGAGACATTAACCCTCTGTTGAGTTAACACAGCATAACACAGCTATGGAAAATGGGCCATTTAAATTTATAGATGATAAACATGATGATTGATCTAGTATTTGAATGGTGATTCTCCAGTTCGTAAACCCTTAACTTCCCGGGTTTGTTGGACCCGGGAGACCCAACTTCCCAGGTAGGTCACGGCCTGGTTTTCCCAGTTTTTGCCAGGTCTCTGGCATGTGGAATTGCAAACGGGGGCCGAATCCATGCAACACGCGTGGAATTGCTGGTGCCTGGGACATGGTCGTTGACGCACGGAAACCCTCGATGTTTGGTAAAACAAAACATGGCTTTTCGGCAGACTTTCCCTTAAAACAATCCATTGATGGTTAGAAGCCGCTGAGAACTGGGAGACATTTTTTGGGGTCAGCTGATGCTCCTGCGATTTGTGACCCAAGTGGTAGAACGGGGCCTTGGGGTCCTATTCTGTTGCGTCTTGTTGGGATTTATTCAGCCGAAGTCCCATCAGTTTCCTCCTTGCTTTTGGCAAAGATGGGTCAAGTCTTGAAACCCTGGCCTTTTCGGTGAGGTTTTCCAGCTTTCCGCCGAGCAGTGGCAGCAACACTTCCACCATTCAGGTGGGGCCTAGTTTCGGGGAGCTGGTGGAGGTGAATTGATCAAGACTTGGTCAGATATGGTCAGTATACCCAATGACTTTTGGGGGATTTTGATGGATTTTGGGGGATGGGAAGGTCATCACGTAGTTGGGCCAGACAGGTTGGGACTCAACGTTTGAGAGTGACATGCAGATTCGGCTGGTCATTTTGGTAGGCAGCTGTTCCGGTTTCAAGTGCACCAGAGGGCAGCTACATGCCTTTGCCGTACCAGTCACATTGTATGCAGGAAAATTTCATGGTATAAGAAGGCGGCTTCCATTTGGAATGTTAGATTGATTTTTTTTTACACTGTACAAGTGAAAGAGTACCATCGCACAACCACCAACCAGTATTTGCAGGATCACAAGTTAGTTATAATTTTCATATTTTCATTAAATCCCAATCTTTGCATATTTTTCTTGGTCAAATCATTATTTTTGCACCTTCTGATGGTTAACACCTGTGAACACCCTTATTTTTCATGGGTTTCGATGAAAATTCCCCATGGAAATCCAGTTGAAACCCATGAATCCCCCATGACACATCATGAAAGATCTCCAAGAAATCCCATTAGATCATTAAATCACCGTCAAAAATCAATAAAACACCATTAGAATATACCATTTAAATCCATTTAAACACCATGAAATCTCCAAAAAAATCTCCATGAAATCCCACCCAACCACCATTGAATCCCCATGGTTCGATCCTTGGTAGGTCTCCGGCTCCGCCCTGGCGGGGCCTATGCTCCAAGAGGGCTCGGCGCCGGAGAACGCGCCGCCAGCCTTGCATATCAGCGGCGAGATGACGCACGGCGAAACGCATGGGGTCGAAGCCACCAAAAAATGGTGGTTCTGAATGGGTTTTAATGGGATTCTATGATGTTTGTAATGGGATTTTATGGTGTTTTAATGGTGTTAATGGTATATCAATGGTGTTTTATGGTGTTTTAATAGTGTCTTAATGAGATTTAATGGCGTTTTAATGGAATTTAAAGGGATTTAATTGTGTTTTAATGAGATTTAATGGTGCTTTGTATGGTTAAAAAAGGGATCATCATGGGATAGTCAGGTCTATGAATGGATTTACCCTCTGGGAATCAATGGCTTGCTGGAAAATCCCTCATGTATAGACGGATTTTCCCATATAAACATCCATTTCGTTGGGTGATTTTCCAGCCAGCCACGTTTGATTAGCAGAGGGTAAACATGTTCGCAACATGTTTTAACTAAAAAGAAGCCAGGGTTTCCACCAAGATGGGGTATCAGCAAAATCAAGGTGATCAAAAGGTGATAACCTCCGGCACTTAAGCAATGAACAGCAGGTATGAATCCAGTCAGCATTCGAATATCAAACTCAGAAACTTGGGGGTTCTGGGCCTGGGTATGGCGCCTGGCCACTGGGCCATATTAATGACATGTGACTATGGTTCACAAGGAAGCCGAATCAAGTCAGATGTTGCGATCGGTCAAAAATACACTCAACATATCTGATGTCCAAAGCTTTTTTTTTCCCACCTATGCATATCTATGCATCAATACCTGTACCATGTTGAGGAGGATGAACATCCGCGCATTCCAGGTATTTTGACCCATCCCTTATGTCAAGGACTGGCAAAGGCTTGGTGTCGTTCACCATGAGAGCCGAAGACTCCGATCTGTCGCAACTGGAAGCCCTGGGAGCCAAGAATTGGCCACTTGGAGCGACAGTAGGTGCTTAGCAGTGGATGCAGCCTGTGGATCTGAAACCTCAATTACTGGTTGGTGCTTAGGCTTAGCAGGGAATTTTCGGGAATGATCCATTTCATCACTAGTAATAATCATCCCAGCAACCCCCAGCAACCCATCCATTCCCTACGTTTAGCACCACCAGTAAGTCAATGTTTGATGTCTCACCAGAAACACCAAGAAATTCTAAATATGTTTCTAGATGTTTCTACTGTACCTACATTCCCCAACTCTTGCTAAGTTTCACTCAACATTCCAGGCATTTTCCACCTATCGTGGGGTGCCCATCCCAGGATTGGTTCCACCTGGGAGGGCGAGCTGGGCAGCGACCGCTGGCTGCGTGGCTCCTGGCGTTGCGCCAGCGACAGCGCTGGCAGCGGTGGCAGCGGTCGCTGGCGCGCACGGCACATTGGGCGCCAGGCGGTGCATCAGATGCTTGGTGTCACCATGGAAAAACATGGAGGATTTCAGATGGTTTACCCTCTGGTTATGTCAACATAGCTATTGAAAATGGTGATTTATAGTGGATTTTCCCATTAAACATGGTGATTTTCCATAGTTATGTTAGTTTACCAGAGGGTAACCGTTATAAACATTTGGTTTAACATGTTATAAGCCTTATCCATTCATGGATATTCATGGATAAACCGATAAACCATTAGTTAACGTTAAATGCTCTTAGTTGTTTATGCGGTTGTTTATCCATGGGTTAATTATTATAACCATGGATGGAAAAACCGTTAAGATAATGGATTGTCATGGTATTTAATGATGATCATGGTATTTAATGATGATATTAGGTTAAATTCCCTTGTAACCATGAAGGAATTTACTGTTGCCATCAAGGAAGAATGGATAAAAAGTAGAATGTAGTGGTATTTGTGTACTGGTAAATGGGGATGATGTAATTATTCGTTGATAGTGGGATAACGCCGAAGAGATTTAAGCCAATAACGATATATATATATATACACTGAGCCAACAATAGTGCTATTATTGCTATACTTTAAACAACAATAATGGTAAAATTGAACCAACAATTTAACCATCCATGAAGACTGCTAGAGAATGGTAACGCTGGTGGGATGTAGCATCCAAAAACGGAGATATGGACAAGGGATGCCAGGGTTCATTCATGGGGCAACGGTTCTTCATCATTGAAAAGTATGGATTTTATCCAATGAACCATGTTAAATGTTGGATTACAATGGTATTTCACATCCAATTAATGGATTTATCCAATGGTATTTCATGGTAACTGTTGGGTATTTATCCCATGTTGGGGCTGGTCATTTCAATGGAGATTGAACATGGCTTCCGACGTTTGGGGGGATGGAAGAAATCCGAATCACCAGTTAATAGGTGGTAACCATCCCATTATTTAGGATGGGTTTTAACCATCCTTTTGGTGGTGCAGGATTTCTTCCATCCACAATAGTACTGGTATCTAGTGGGAAACAGTTTACAACGTTTCTGAAAATGCAGTATTGGTTTCAAAATTACACATGTTTCCATATGATATTTGAATGTGTCCTTAAAGAGCTTTGCATGGCGTTAATGAATATCATGGAAACATCAATGCATAGAACCATGTACAACCTTAAACATGTTGCAAACACCTCATTGAGTCAGAATACTTGTTTGATTGAGCATGCAGTGCAAAGAAATGTGATTGACAGTGTATTGCAAAAACGCCTTTTAAACATAAAAACGTTTTCCTAAAAAAATGCATGACAGAAACTATTTTCCTTTGAAGCACGTACGCGCAAACAATGTTCTTTTGACATATTGCAGAAGCAGTTTCCCCTTAGAAATATATTTGAAGATTAAAGGGGATTGCTTCTTTAGATTAGAACATGTATTGCTGAAGCAATTTCCTCAAAGGCTAGCTATTCCTTGATCCCCACATATAGGGAGGGGAGGAACCAGGAAAGAAAATGAAAGAATAGTAAATGCACTACACAGCCCTCAGAGGGCGGGGTGTCGAAAAAAAGATCGAAGAGCTCCAGACTCTTCAAAATCCTCATTCGGAGCCTTCCGTCCAGAGTTTTAAAATCTTTACTTGGAACCTTCGGAGGCTGTAATATCTTTATTTGGAGCCTCCCGAAGCTTCAAAATCTTCATTTGGAATCTTCTGGAGCTTGAAAATCCTCATTTGTAATGTTTCTGACATTTTCTAGAGCTTCGAAGATATTAAGAGCCTTTCGTAGCTCCCGAACTTACGCTCATTTGTTCATCAGATTGCGGGCTCATCTCCTCAAACAGGCTTTCAACAAGTTGCATTTCTTTAATGAAAAATAACGTTATCTTTGGTGGCTACCTTGTTAAGTGTACAATTTGATGTCATTTCAATGAGGCAACGTGCTATATCATGTCTGCATTGGCGTGGCCACTATGCTCTCATCAAGCTGTTCAGGGTTCCTTTGGAATTTAAGTCAGACAATGGACATTTTAAGCCTAACTTCAAATAGAGTCAGCAATACTTCTCTGGTTTTTCAAGATTAAAAACAACAGATGGCAATGCACAACAAGGTGCAATGATTGCTTCCATTGATTTTTTGCCGATATACCTCGGGAGGATGCTTCTCGAGATAGATAGGATGAACATGTTGGCAATGCTTTAATCTGACATAATCTGATAGCATCACCCAATGAATTGCAGAGGATATCCTTTATCAACCGCGGATTCGGAAGAACTTTTTACGAAAGGTAGCTCCTCGGACCTTTCAGCTGTGAATATTTTTACGACATTGCCTTTCATTCGTACGCACTGAATGTCCTGCGCACTATATCTAAAGTAGATATATACATACGTATAAAGATTTTTGCATGCAGTAAATCTTACTGTAATATATGTGTTCACCAAGATATATTTTGTATGTATTTATATATATATATATAAATAAATTATCACATAGTAATAGTTGTGTTTGTATACAATGTTGTCAAGACACGAAATATGTATATAAACACTTGAAAACGATAAGAGTCGATTTTCGATTTGTACATTTTTTTAATAGATGAGCACATGTGACTATGTTGTATAAATGGAACTACCAAACGTAATTTCATGCATACATATAAGTCATATAAGTATGTACATAATGAGAATATGTATATGTCTAAACACAGTTTCATGCCCCACATACTGTTGGTCTTTGTGTATATATATATATATACACATAATATGAATCAATCTGTCTGCAACTATATATAAATACAAAAGTATATTTCAATCGCTTGTAGACATAAAACATATTGGATCCTCTCCTTCCTGACGCGGGCTTTGGCGACGCTTGCTCAGCCTGATTGTCAATCTGAGTGTCTGTTTGTTAAAGGTGTAATATTTATATCTTTTCATATCATACACACCGGGATGATGATATCTAAACATTGTTTGTGTATATACTATGGATGAGTTTTTCTTTATTTATGTTTTGTCTGGGATGTGATGGTGGACACAGAAATGCAGCGTGCATTTGACAGAGGGCTTTTGCATTGGGGCTTGAAATTCTAAGCATATCGGATTTGCCGTCATCTTCAAATTCTGTTGGCCGAAGGCAGGACACTGTGTTCAATTCGTCTTAACCTCCAAGAATGCTCTTGCGAGCATCTCTGCACAAACACATCCATGAACTTGATGGAATGGCAGCCAGACGTACCTGCATAGTCAACAACAACAGATAGAAGAGCTGCATCACCTTATGTGTTTTAGTTTTTCTTGGCTTGGGGCTGTGTCAAGGTTTGACCCAAAGACTTACTGAGTGTGGGCACTCAGACAGTCTTGGTCTTTCTCTGCATATATATATAATTTTGCATGTATGCAGTTACGCAATAACCCTGTTTCTTGTGACACAAACATGTACATACAGATATTGAGCGAGCTGTTCACCATGGGTCTACTTCCAAGCGGACTTTGCAAAAACCATTGGAACAACAATTTGCAACGAAGTATTTATGCTTTACCTACACCCCTACTAGACTATTTGATATACACTTTACAAAACCACATGAAACAAGATCAAAAAAGAAACGTAGCAGGAACAAAGTAATCAAAATAAAACACAAACAAATCATTCTTAAAAAAAAATGAGTAGAAACTACAACAAAAATCATCTAAAAACAACTAATTTACGCGGAAATCTGGGGCCCATATTTGGTGACGCTCTCGATTTTGAGCGGTTTAACTGGTTTTGTCTAGAAATATCAAAGCCGCAAAAACAAGTGGTTATCATCAGGTTCCCCCTCAAAGTGTCGTTGGAGTTTTTGGTGGGCACGCCCATTTTCAATGATGAGCTCCGACCGAAACGGGGATTTAACGATCACGAAATAACCAGGTCGCAGAAACGCATGAAGACCAGAATCCACGTGCTCACGTGCGGTTGGTTGATCGCCAGGGGTTACGCTGTCCAATATACCGGGGATTATCATAATCCATGAGTTGGGTATGGATCAATACCTATTAATACCATTTTTAGGGGGATGAACATCCATTTACCAGCTATTTTGATGTTCACCAGGGGTACAAGGTTTTGACACACTGCCAGTTGGGAATCCCTTCTTACCAAACAGTATTTCATAGAATAATGTTTCGGGTTTTGATCATTGCCCGACCGGCTCACTAACCATGAAACATTGGCAATCAACCCTGCATTTATGGGATTCAGTGTTCTACACAGTAATCAAACATGGCAGTGGAAAATTCACCTCATAGATGATACTCATTAAACGCCTAGGACGCTGAAACCCATGGTGGACAGCGGTGCCGAGTGGGAGCCAAAGCGCTGTGAGATTCGTTCCGCCACCGCTGAAGTGAAGACGGGCTTGTTGAAGACGCTTGGAAAGTAATGGAACCAGGTCTGCTGTGTTCATCTTGGATGGGCACTTCAGCACTTTAACCTTTTGCACATCCGGAAAAACCTACCGAGCAACTTTTGGAAAATGCGGGGTATCCAATATGTGATGATGATGACGATGATGATGATGACTATGACGACGTTTACCCTGATAATTTAGTTCCAGCTTTCAAAATCTATCATCTACATACTGTATCTTTTGTGAGGGGGAGTGGCTATGTGGGGTAACAATCTCAATGGTCGACCTAACCATACATTGATTTAGGGTCGGAAGGTGAGCCCAGTTTCAATGGATCTAGGGTGAGTTTTGACCCATCAAATTTTTCAGCTCGGGTTTGCATCCGGATTTCGTTGAAACTCAAAGCTTGCGCCAGACGTCAGGAAGGGTATGAAGGTGAAGCTTTCGAAAGTCTACAAGAGTTGCAGTGACGCACAGTCACTTGGGCTATGGCGGCTAAGGTTGGCCGAAGGATGGAGTCTGAGGAGGGAATTTAAGCCGCAGGAATCGGGGATTCTCCCAATATTTTTTTCTTTTTCGAGGGCGGCAATTTGCACATGGGATGACCGTGGCAGTGCTGATGCCGAAACATTGGTCTTTGCAAACGCATGAAAACGCGGACCATCATTCTAGAATTAGGATTAATGAGGGCATTTTCCAGCAAACCATGTTTGATTACTAGATTGGCTAAATTGATTATGATTATTTGTTTGGCCACATGAATCAGAGTTTATTTTTTCCAAGTTTGCAATTCATGGGGTTCGAACCTCGCTTAGGTTTGGCCCCCTGCAGCTCGGCTCAATTGAAGCAGTCTTTGCAGGTGTGGGAAATGGAGATGGACGTGCATCATACCAATTGGCCAATAATATATAGGTCATTAGAGGTCATTAATTATAGGTCATTATAGGTCATTATAGGTCATTATAGGTTATAGGTCATTATAGGTCATTTTGGACTTAAAATTCAATCCACCCATGTTTAGGAGTCATTTAGTCTTCTTTGTTCTACAGTTGTGGTCACAGTTGATATGGGTCAACGGTCACCTGGAAGAGGATCTGTTATCCCCAAATGAACTTGTTTGGGATTGGAAGAAGATTGAACTTTGCAACTTGCATGGTATGGATCTGGGTATTTGCTGGGGACCGCAACGGTCACTGCGCCTGAGGAAGGAAGGGATGACTGGTGTGGTGATGCAGGAAAATCAAGGTTCAGATCAACCGCTGAACATCAAGGCACCCAATGGTCAGACCTGGTGGTATCAGGAGACACCATGGGGAGTGTCCGCGCCCGGGCTAGGGCTGGGCTTGACTGGAGGGGGGAGTTGGAACTCGAAGTATACTTGGGACAGTTGTCTGATAAGTTGGATATTCTTTCTGATGTGGAGAAAAACATGATACCCTCCCGTAAGTAATCAAACGCAGCAACGGTTTTTATTGAGTTTAATGGTAAAATCATCTATCAATGGAGGTTTTGATGGGAACATCATCTATCAATGATCGGGGCCTGGGGGATTTGCCATATTGCCATCTTGGATTTCCAGAGGAGAAAGCTCTGGTTCCAGCCTTTGCGCTTCAAGATGATTCCAGACTCTTCAACCCCTTGGGCTGCATGGCAGAGAACAGTGGGACTGGGGAGCTTGAGATGCTGCTGGTTTGGTTTCATTCGTGTGGCTCTTATCATCCCATTTTGATATCTCTTAAGTCATGGTGTGACACACGACCTACTCAGAGAAAAATATGGAAAAATCAGCTCCCATGGAGAACCCGAACATGGAACCGAAAATCAGTTCTGTTTGTTTTTTTTTCTTATCAGAAATGGATGGGGCTTCATGTTGAGCCACACCTTGGCACGTACCTGGCGTAGCTCCACAATCAGGGCTTTAATTTAACATTAATTTAACTTCCAGTAACTTCCAGTCCTCTCATGAACTTAAAAGCCAAGGGTCTTGCACATGTCTTGCACATGTCTTGCAGCCAAGGAGATGAATTTGAAGGTGTGTCCTTCACGCGCTTCCCAGTGACGCAAGGCGCGGCAGCAGAGTTGACCGTGGCGAGGCTCCAGATGCTAATGAATCCCCTATGGCATATGGGAAATACATTATATGGGTCAAGATTAGGACCCAACAAATCAGAGAGTTTGGCCACATGTTGTATCTTTTAATGTACTAACCACCCAAATTTTGGGTAATCAAGTTTGACCTACCCTTGACCCATAATCAGCATTACACATTACATATCTTATATCTTTGGGCAATACTTAAAATGAATCAAACTCAAGATCTAAATCCTAAGTTTGGGGTTGAACATGGATCAAGTATTCCCATATGAGGATTGAACGTTGGAACTGGCCAGGCAGTGCCTATGTCGAAGTCCGCGTGGTCCGCACCGGGCGCACCATGCCAATGCTTGGCTTCGGGCTGATGGAGGAAGCGACAGCGACCAAAAATCTCCAGTTTATCATCATTGTCCCCTTGACATGAGAATTTTGGGGTCTAATTCCCATCTGTGAACAGATCGATATCACTGGAATTTTCAAGAGTGATTCATTATATGATATATAGTCAACTGCTTGATTTCTTCGGCAATTATATGCCCAAGTTGTTGTTCATGAGACCTCTTTTCAACCGAAATCCTCCAGGAGAAAGATGGAAAGACCATCTTGGTTCGCATGGCCATCATCGAGGGCCGAACTTCTCGAAAGTTGGTGCCTTGAAAACAACTCATTGGATCCGCGGGGCATCATGATATCCCATCATCGCCAATGATCTCCAGATGATCATGTTCCTATGCAAAGACGTTAGGACCCGGCCACCGTGGCCATGTTCGAGTGCCAGAGATCATGATGGTTAGGATGTGATAACATTAGGGGCAAGCACTAGTTTCAAGCCGTTTTACGATCTCGAATATCAGGTCTGGGATTTGTAAATTTGATATTCAATACATATTTCAATATACCCTCAGCCTCATAATGTCCACATATTTGAAGTTTAAATCCACCATTAAGTTTGATATAAGTCTGATGTGATTTACGAAATTCAGTTTGAAGGGTACTAGTAATGCAATTTCGCTGCAAGAATATCTATATATAATAATATATATATATAAATAGGACTTGCGTATTTAATCAGATAAAAGATGCGATTTCACTGGTCTGTTTGGTGTAAGAATCCCCAGTTTGGTGCTTTGTTTGTTGGTTGTACATCCGGATCCCCAGTATGTCCCCACAAATCCCATGGATCAAGAGACATTATCATCTTTTTTCCAATGAAATTATACATTTCCCATCATTTTTCTTATAAATTCGCAATTTTTCCATCATGTTCCCAATAAGATCGCCATTTTCTCATCATTTTCCTCATGAACTTCCCGTCTTCTTGATAACTTCCCCCATGAAAAATTTCCCATGGCCGTACTGAGGACCTGTCTGGCCGGCCGCAGGAAGTGCCGGAGCTCCAAAGGAAGAACTCCAAGGATTCAGCATCAGTGCCGTGGCTGTTGCCGTGGATCTATAGGGATCGAAAAAGGGATCATCCTGTGGTTATGACTAACATAGCCATGGGATTTCGATAGCCCATAGAAATAGAATGAAATAGATGGCTTACCAAAAAAAATAGCATGGTGATTTTCCATGGCTATGTTAGTCATAACCAGAGGGTATATATATATATCATTAAGCATCATTAGTGGTTATATAATAGTGCTACATATACTAACTAGTGGAGAAAAACAGTGGGATGATTAAATCTTAACCAACGAAAATTCAGGGATTGAATCATTAGTGGTGCTTCAACAAATTATATATATACATACATATGGAGATTTACTGTTTTTTTTTGTTGCTGGGTCAATTATAACCTCACTGCGACCGAACCCTGGAATCAAGGTTAGTAAGAGACAAGATATATTCCCAAATGGCCTTATTTCAGGTCAGTGAGATGGGACTGAATGGGATCTATTGGATCAAATCCTTCGCTAACGTTGGTGAAAATTGATTTAAAAGAGGGCGGTGATGATGCATGTTTCCATATTCTTCCATATTCCACATGGATCTGTCTGCAAATGGGGCTCTAACCCCTCAAAATCACGATTAACAATAATGACAATAGTATATAATTACAGTGTTTATATTTACAATGGTCAACATGGGACATACACAAATAACTATTATTGAACATTAGTTCTAGTGATGATAACTATGGTACGAATGACGCTGATGGTGAAGTGTTTCCGTCTTCGTTTATCTGTTTCCGACATTATTCTGACAATATAACTATACTGTGCTGGGTTTATTTTTGAGATTCTTCTAGTTACTGAGTTTATTTTTATGTACAACATGTTTGGTATTTTGTTGTGTTTTTTCTCCGCAGACCCGTTGATTGATCCTGCACGAGGCTTTTGACGTGTTGGTCGTGTTACCGTTGGTATCGATAATTTATGGACATGATCTCATTGACCAGAAAAATGTGGTTAACCTTGACATTTAAAATTATATTTATGGAACATTATCGCATTTATATATCATCAAATTCCCCATGACATTTATAACCCATAGGATCCATGTATGCTATATATGGTAACATTTACCATCAATATACCCCAAATGTTAGCATATATACCATACATGGATCCTATGGGTAATGGCCATTTGGTAGCTTTCCCCCATGTAACCGATGATTTTCCCAGCTAGAAACCCCCATGACTAGTTCATGGATCTTCAATCCAGCCACGTTTCCAGAGGGTCAATCCAGTAACATCCCATTATCCCATGACCATCTCTATTAAAGCATATAAGACAGCATGAAAATCACCATTAAATCCCATTAAAACACTAAATGATCATCATTTTTTTCATACCATTATCCTGGAATTTTATTCCACTGTCCCATGATTATCCCACTATTATCCCTATTAAAACACCATTTCAGACATAGAAAACCATCATTCTTCTCGTTGAAAGTTTGGGGACGACAGCGCTGTGAGGGGAAGGAAACGAAGGCCAGGAGAAAGAAGCAGGTGGACGAGGTGCTGCGTCAGGGGATCAGTGAACCATGGTAAATGCGCAATTTTTCATAGGTAGATCAACGAAATAAATAGTGATCCTAATGGGATTTAAATGGGGATTCAATGGAAAATGGTGATCTAATGTGGGTATTCAAAAAAAGCTCTTTTTTTTGAAACCTACATAAAGCCCTAAGTCGTGTTGAGTGACTCATAGTTTATGGTCTATAATATAGTTTAATGTGGGTAAACCATGGTAAACCAATGCCATAAACTCATAAACCACCCATGACTGGGAATGGTAACCATACCACAAAAAAAATGCGATGACTGGGGGATGGTTTATGGCATTGTTTTACCCCCGGTACAAACAAATAAATTTTTGGTGTTACATAATCCATTCTTGGGGGTTGATTGATAATGCATCACTTCAAAGATTTATCTAAGAATCTATTTATATAAATCAACATATTTTTTTGGGGTTGATTGTATATATATATACAACATACATCAACATACTGTGACTGTAGATCTAATTTTGACCCATAGCCATCACTTTCTTGATTCTTGGGGGTGTTCGATCTTAGTTTCCCAATGATTTTGTTCGGCCGATGGTGATGTGTCTGTGTCGATGAGACTAGGAGATGGACTTCTGATGAGAGACTTAAATGTGGTGGGATCCTGTTTTCAATAAAGAATACCCTCTGGTAATTTAACACATAGCTATTGAACATGGCCATTTATAGTGGATTTTCCCATGAAAAATGGTGATTTTCCATAGCTATGTTAAATTACCAGAGGGTAAACATAAATGTGGGACCATGTTTTCAGACCCCAAATCAATTAGTCAATATAAAGTGTGTTGCCGGTTTTGCTCCCATGTTTCGCACCTATCCGGCACTATCAATGGATTTGTTTAAGGGAAACTCGAAATCGGAAACCACCACCGGTTTCCGGTTTCAATTGTCCCAACTCAACCAATCGATACGAGCTGGAGACGGGATGGCGCAGCGAAGGACGAGGATGATTTTGATCTCTTTGGAGGTGCTGAAGAAGAGCCCCAAGAGGAGGACGAGGAGGTGAGAGGGGACCGAGATGTGTTCTAAACTCGGGCTTTCCAGGGAAACAAACAACACGCGACATAACAATTGAGGTAACAGTCCCAACCATGGAAAACTCGGGGTGTGTTTGAACATTTACGGGAAAACCATGGACAATCCCATGCCATCCACTGGTTTTGTTAGAACTTTCCCAATTCAAGTGGCCATTTGGGGGTATGAGCCATTTTTAGATACGCCCATTTTGTCACTTGCGCACCTTACAGGCATTGGCGGTCATAATTTGGTGCAGGTGGAAGAAGCACCGGATGATGGCAAGAAGAAGAAGAAAGGCCTGCTCGACAATTGGGGGAAACTCCCCATTTATAAATTATAGGACAATTGTGGGAAAGTTATTGGGCAATTATGGGAAAGTCCCACACAGAACTTGGATTTGTATTAAATCGCCACTTGGGGGTACCAAATTTTACTTCCGGTAAATGATTGAAATGTGGCTTTGTCTCGAAATAAGAGCCTAAAGTTGCCATCTTCATAAGGGAAACTTATGACACCCGATTTTGAGACATCAACTGAGTAGGATGACGTCAACCAGACGCAAGTTGTGATTTGACGATCCAGACGCGTTCAACGATCCAGACTTAAAATGGTTGCAAGGTTCAGACCATGATGTTTTGTGAAATTTTCCTCAGAAGACATTCATACGACTTTGTGTCTTCTCTTCAGGATGCAAATTTCATAGAATTGGATGATGGGAAAATTTACAGGAAACCCCTATATCTATATTTGATGGTAAAAACCATGGTTTCCTGTAGATTTTCCCTTAAACCAATCCATTGAAAATTGCCCAATTTATAGGTGATTTTCACATTGTAGGCGATTTTCCAGCCAGCCAGGTTGTATATTATGATGACCGGAGGGTCCGGAGGGTAAAATAAATTACTAGCCAATTGTGTTTTACCCTGGCAACCTAAATGCAATGAATTAGGATTTGGGAAGGTCGAAGGCTCCAAGTTGAGTCACACAAAAGGCGAGGTAGATGAGTAGATGAACATGCGAGTGTCGTCTCTTCTGATCGTTTGTTTTTGGAACGAGCGGGGAAGTCTCTGTAAGTTATTTTCACGAACTTCAAGTGGGGGTGGGTCAACCTCTTTTTACCATACTTGGGGGAACAACCATCGATGGTTTTCCATAGCTATGTAAACGTTTACCAGAGGGTAAATCCCATTAAATCCCATTAAACCACCATTAAACCACCATAAAGCCACCATTTTCAATGGGAAAATCAACTATAAATGACCATTTTTGTAGGGTACCGGGTGGTGTTTGTTATCTCGCCCAGGTTGGGACTTCGCCAAACCGCAGCTCGGAATGGGATGGGACTCACGTGACCAGTGCAATTTGTGTCTGCGCGTGTGCAATTTACGCAAACGTGCAAACGTACAGATTGTGTGTGCATATACTATATTGTGTATATAAATATATATTTAGAATATATAAAATAAAATATAATATAATATAATATAATATAATATAATATAATATATATATATATATATATATGCGTGTCAATCATTTGATTCTAGATTTGTAGGCCTATAGCTTTCTAAGCGACGGAAACCGAAGCGGGAAAAACCTCATTCTCGACATGCGAAAAACATGAAAACCATCTAGATATACTTGGCTGTCCCCGTTTAAGTGCAGGGCCTTACACTACCAACGATGGTGCTGGTTTGTTTGTTTGCTTTTTTGCCTCTTCATATTCTTCTTGCTGATTAGATCCCCGGATTTTGCTAGTGAAACTGCCCCTTTTTATGGATGAGATGCCGAGGTGTGCTGTTTCAACTCCCAGGTGGGTCGCATCTGAGGTACGGCGACAAATGGCAAGAGGGTGATGTGATTTGCTGTCAGGTCTTGCGACTTGGTCGGGAGGTGATGGCTATGCCAGGCCAGGAATCTAGGTCAATCTTAGATGGGTACTTTACCCTCTGGTAAACTAACATAACTATGGAAAATCACCATTTATAGTGGATTTTCCCATTGAAAATGGCGATTTTCCATAGCTACGTTAAATTACCAGAGGGTAATCCTTTAGTCTTTTGGTCTCAATGGGATTCTCTACTCACCAGCTAAAAAAATATTTTTTTGCAGGGTATCTAAGATTGGCACTGGAAATGATGTACCTCAAATGCGGCCATTTTGGTGGACACAACACAGAAAATCACCAAGAACTAGTGGTGTGATCCACCAGCGATAAGGTTGACGGATTAAGAATTCATGAAGCGGACACCATGTTGTAAGACATTTCAAGTGTGGGAGGTGGGACAGTTGCCAGGTGCTAAACTGCTAGGCTTGGATTTCTTGAAGATGCCCCAAGTTGGCCCGAATCTCTGGAAAGTGATATCCTGACAGTGGCCTGCAGGGTTGGTAACCAGCTTCAAGTTCCATTCTTCCAGATTTTCGCGTTGATTACCCCACAGGTGACTGGATCCATTTTTCTTAATCCCAGAAGATGCTTGGTTTCATGTGAATACACCATTCATCATTATACATACATCATTTACACATCATTTATACATCATTTATACATCATTCATACATCATTTATACATCATTCATACATCATTCATACATCATTTATACATCATTTATACATCATTCATACATCATTTACACATCATATATACATGATTTATACATCATTCATACATCATGTATACATCATTTATACATCATTTACGCATCATTCATACATCATTTATACATCATTTACACATCATATATACATGATTTATACATCATTCATACATCATGTATACATCATTCATACATCATTTACACATCATTTATACATCATTTATACATCATTTATATCACCTTATATCATGGAATCCAATGCTATTACATAAAATGGCTGGTTGAATCCCACTTCCCCATGGGCTTTGGCGCGGCTGAGGATGCCTTCCGGCATCATCGCCTTTGGCCTCAACGGAGATTTCCAGGCCAAATCCCATGATTTTTCACCATTTATATTAGTTGTTTATGGTGCTTGCACATGGATTTATCTTCAATTTTTTTTCTGAAAAAAATGGAAAACACTGGAATTGTGATTGTTTGCGTATTACGCGGAAGATCCAGGAAGCAATGAACTAGCTGTAAGAGATTTTATGAAGGAGAAGTTCACCTCAAACTATCCAAACATGTCTTTTTTTGTTTAAGAACATCCAAGACTAGCCATGGTACCATCCAATGCAACGCCGTGACAGTCAACTTGACGGGGCATTTTTCTTGTCGGAAATTCATTTGCAAAAATGGATCCCCAAATGTGGGTGAATGTTTTGAAGGGAACATGCTATACCTTGTATATATACAGTATATATATATTTTTTTACTGTACTATAATTGTATTAATTGGAGGTACCAACAATATACAATGTATAGTGAAGTATAGTGGGTATAATTATATATCTAGTTGCTGGTTTCAAACATTTTTTATTTTTCCATATATTTGGAATAGTAACCCCAACTGACTTTCATATTTTTCAGAGGGATTGAAACCACCAACCAGATATATATATATATATATTGTACATATATTGTATAAACATGTACCCCTGGTGGGCTACCCTCATCCAGTCGTCCAGGCACCCATGGGCACGGCCTTTGATCTGAAATTGCCGCCCCTTGGTGCCACATGGGCACGCGGTTTCTAGAGCTGGGTTACAACGGTTATAGCTCTTTCCATCTATGCTCATTTTATAGTATCTATAGTATGTTATAAGTATCTAAAATATCTATAGATGGAAAGTATCATAACTATAAGAACTAAGTATCTATAGTATGTTATAACGGTTAGTAATATACTTGCTTATGCTAATTCAACACTATGGAAAACAAGCCATAGATGGTGATGTTAATTTTGATTTGTGTTTTCCAGGCTTCTTGGCTGCCATGTCTTTTCGAGCTTTTGTGCCTTTTGCGAGTTTTGCTTTCTCGGCAGTATGCTGCACCTACAGTGCCGAACACGTTTCAAACATAACAAGGAAATATAAAACGACAACGACCATGTTTTTTAAGAACGGCACGATCCAATAATAGAATTTCTACGAACACTCCAATGAAACTACTAGTTGCACCCAACACAGTTCTGCTATGTTCTGCTTCAACCTGCATTCTATATGTTCACAAGATTCATGTTGTGCATGAAAAACACCCTGAGTACCATATTCAACGTACAGCATTACATCGGAGGGCGCTGCGCCCTACCCCCAAACCCCCCTCCCGCTTTATAAATTCTACACTCACCAACCCTGAATAAACCTTAAACCAACTGGAAATAAGCACTAAAGCAACCCTAAAGGAATCCTAAAACATGCCAATGTGCTGCTATTGTGTTGTCAACAAGGTAGAAAACAACTAAATAACCATGAAAACAGGCTTCTTTTCTTTTAACCTGCAGAAAATACCATGGCAAATTGCCGATTGGCGCGTGCAAATGCTGACTCCAAGGTGCTGCAGACCAGCCTGCAGGTGACAGATGTTAGCTTCGAAATGGAGCAAATTACATATGGGGATGGGTCAAAACCCTGGTACCCCTGGTGAACCTCAAAATAGCTGGTAAATGGATGTTCATCCCACTAAAAATGTATCTATAGGTATACGGTATTGACCCATACCCATATTTTAACTCCAACTTGCAGCAAATAGCAAGGAAAGTGACCCAGACTGAAAAACAACAACCAATGAAAGAACCAAACGCGCAAAACATCTGCACCCCTCACAGATGTTTCATCCATTAAAATGGTTGTTTTAGCAAACTCTTGAATTACCCGATGGTATGTCTTAGATATCTTGCCTGTTAATATCTCCAATGCATCCCAGTTTGCCAATGAATTGGGCACCGACCATTCGACCATGGTTTATTGAGCAGAATCAACAACTCTTATCTAGGACACAAAAAAATACAAAAAATACTATACTCCCAAGTATTTGTTTCTCTAAAAATCCGAAAGATTGACCCATCCCCGTTCTGGTCGCTGAAAACATGTTGAAACCCCATTTTTTGCTGCTTGAAAATTGGCCCCCACCGAGGCCCAACTCGAGGCTTTGTCTAATGGCGTCTGCTGGTGAGAACGGACGGCTGCGTGTGAACATGGGCGGCTTGGTGGCACTTCTTGGGGTTCAAATGTTGTGACTGGTTGGTGGTTTGGAACATTTTTTACCATATATTTGGAATAATCATCCCAACTGACGAACTCACATTTTTCAGAGTGGCTCAACCACCAGGTGACCATGGCATGAGAAATGCAAGGGAATTCCTGTTCATCAGTTTCGTCCCGACTCTGCGGAGCTTGATGATTCACATGTACAGATGGAGGTTTCCAAAGTCATGGTTGGGCACCCCCGTTTATCATCCATTTATAGATGGATTTTCCATGAAAGAAACCATCCAGCTATTGGGATGCCTCCATTCCAGGAAGCCCCCAGATGGAAAACGGAAATGAAACCAACAACAATGGGATGGGGACAAGAACCAGCACTGGGAATTGATGCAACAGCGACTCGGTGTGGGTAAAAACATCCCATATTCCAACAATTGAAGGAGCAAGAAGGGACCATTACCAGTCAGCAATATCAGCAATGGGATTCAAACTATACTACCAGATGCTTCAAGACAACAGTCAGCATGGTCCCCCAAAAAAATTGATCCTGCTAGGATCATTAGGCTACCACGGTGGCTATATTTGTACAGTAAAACAGGCATTCATATTCGTCTGGTAATTTTTTATGGCTATGGAAATTCACCCATTTATAGTGGATTTTGCCATGAAAAATGGTGATTTTCCATAGTTTTTTGTATGTTTACCAGAGGGTACCCCAAACCATTGGTAGGCAAATCGCAGGTCATCTAGAAATGGGCAAATGGTTTTTGTGTGGATGAAAATCTCATCGAGTTGGACCGTTGGACGCAGCACCCGCGAAGGGATGCAGAGGTGGGTTTGAGGGTTGCGAACGGACCTGATTTTTTTATGAACAGAGTGTGTTGTAAACGACTGTGCCACTTATGTATGTCATGTGTTACGGTTCACGAAAATTTTGTGCCAAAAAGATTTCGGCCTTGCAGATGAAGTCAACTATGACTATCACCATATGTTTTATCACTGCACAGGGCGAAATCACTGCACACGGCATAGCTAAGGTCAATGTCCAAGAATAGGTAGCTATGGGTCAAAACCTAGGGTACCGGGTATCGTATTTGTGGTAGAGGAACATCCGTAAAAACTAACTATTTTGAGGTTCACCTAGGTACCAGAGACAACATCTGAGGTCAGGTGGCCTTCTCCTTTCCTCCTCCATCGCAATTGGAGCCGCTGCTCCCTGATATGGAAGATGATGATGATGAGGAGAAAGAAGGCTCCTGGTGCTGGTTGTCAAGGAACCCTAGTGGGTCAACTAAACAACAACTGTCCACAAGTGGATATCTAGGTGATTCTAGGTGCTGGATAAGTACGACGGTATTGCAAGGTCTATTGGATCCATTTCTGGGAAAAGCTAGAACCTTTATTTACCACCAAAGAATGTCTGCAACATGTAGAATCGCACATCCATGTTTCCCAATATGTTACAGTGCCATTTTTAACGATGTTTAGCTTACCAGACGCTGGTCCACGGGCCACCAGTCATTGGGCTTCCAAGTTCAGTCCCAAGGGTTTGCTGGTACGCTCAGAAAAAAAAACTGTCGTTCACCCCCTCATGTTTGCTCACCAAAAAATCGTGTTTGGGTATGTTTGATGCTCAAACACCCTATAATCTTTTTTCACCTCACATTTCTGCCGCTTTTTTACCCCAAGGATTTTTTTTTTTTTGAAAGCCCCCAGCACCGCAACTTTCGGGGGAAAGTCCTCAGGTGAAGCCGCTGCAGCCAAAGAGGCCGGTTCATGGCGAAAACCCTGGATGATTTCCCAGCAATTACCCTCTGGTAAACTAACATAACTATGGAAAATCACCATTGAAATAGTGGATTTTCCCATGAAAAATTGTGATTTTCCAGTTCGCTATGTTAAATTACCAGAGGGTATTGGAAATGAAGCAATGAAATGAATCATGGATATTCTTGGATTTTGCCTGGCGAAATTGACATTTATGTCGTAAGTCCAGAAATATTACGACATAAACCAACATGGCTTAAGATTTAGCTTGTCAACAGATCTGCAGAAGAGAGTGGGGGAGTAAATTGGACATTGCAAATTTGGATCTTATCTTCAACCAACAAACATGCATGCCAAAAGCAACTGGACTGAGTATACAATGGGATGCAATAACGGGAGATATATATATATATATTATTAACTAACACTACAATGCGTGGGTTGGTCCAAATATGGGGATTTACTGCTAAACAAGAACAGACAATACAGCTTCTTCGAGTGATCCCCTCCAACTTACATTCTATCTGACATATGTATATATATATATTCTGACATTCTACCTGAGATGGCTTCTGGCATTCTATCTGACATATCTTCTGACATGTATTCTGACATTCTCTCTGGCATTATATCTTACATTCTATCTGGCATTCTATCTGCACATTTTCTCTGGCGTTCTGTCTGACGTTTTATATCTGATATTCTTTTCTGGCACTTGAGCTGGCATTCCATCTGACATATATTCTGAAATTCGATCTGGTATCCTTCCTGGCATTCTATCTGACATATGTTTTGACTGACATTCTATCCTTTCTGGCGTTATAGTTATATCTGACATATATTCTGACATTCTATCTGGCACTTTCTTTCTGGTATGTGTTCGGGTCTGTGCGTGCCCAGCCGAATCCCGAGCTTGTGGTAGGGTTCGGGTCCGCGCGCGGCTCCGGGCGGGAGTTGCGCCTTTGTTGAAATCTAGAGACCCTGAACTGGCAGGTGGGGAACAATGGGATCTAACCAATCATGGGTCGAATAGATTGGATGCATTTTAACCAGCATTGATGGGAGAACATGATCATTAATTGGGGATCAAATTGGGATCAAACCGTTTTAAACGGAGAGTTCTTTAGATAGTATCCATGAAAATTGGGATTCACACATGGGAATCGCCAACTATTGCAATGATGGCGAAGGCATCCTATCTTTTCATCTTGGTTTTCAAAAAATATTTGCCGCAGATTTTGAGAGCCAGTTGGGTGAATCCCAAGAATCCCGTGAACCTGGCAGACACATAGACTGATTGATGGTTGCAACACTGGTCACATGAAATTTTACCACCAAAAACCGGGGATTTACCCTCTGGTAAACTAACATAGCTATGGAAAATCACCATGTTTAATGGGAAAACTCACGAACTCAATGGCCATTTTCAATAGCTATGTTAAATTACCAGAGGGTACCCACCATTGATTGGGGATGCCACCAATGATTAGCGGATACCCTCTGATAAGCAAACATGGCTTGCCGGAGAAAAAAAAGACATTGTGTTCGATGATTTTCCCAACTACATTTATCTTTTTTTTTTCCCCAGCAACATTTGATGTTGACGGTTGCACATTTCGTTTATTGTTTATCGTTTCTCCCTACCGATGATGACCCCACAAAAGTGGAGTTCTCTATCCACTTCACCTTGATGGGTTTCCAAGAAATTCCCCATTTGGCAAGCCATTGAGTTTGACAAAAAATCCTCGGCAGGATCCAGACTTCTCCAAGTTGGAACCCATCACCGTACCCGCCTCCATGGGCCTTGGAATCTTGGCACCATCCCCCTATGAAAAAATCACCAAATTTTTTTAATAGGTAGAAATAAAGAATATTCCCCAGTCAGAAGGGTGGTAAAAATCAATGGCATTGTTTTGCCCACATTACTTTTTGTTTGGTTCCATATGGTTCCATAACTGTTATATGTTTTCATGCGCGTCAACGTTGGTGAATGGTAGCTTCATCATGATTTAGATTTGTTCGGAGTTTTGGACAGACATGGAGGAATGTAAATGATAGCTGGTTGGTGGTTTGGAACATTTTTAATTTTTCCATTCAGTTGGGAATGTCATCATCCCAACTGACGCACTCATATTTTTCAGAGGGGTGGCGAAAAACCACCAACCAGAAATGATAGGATATCCCGATATCCCATTAAGATCCCTTAATGATATATAGATCCCCCACACGGCGGCCAGTGCTTCCTTGGATGACCATGGTAGATGACTTCCCCTTCGGAGTCGATGCTGGCGCCAGTATCAGTTTCTGTGCCCCCTGACAATCAACCATGGCAAACCCATAGATTTGTTTTTCTTTGGGGGTTTCCAAAGTCATGGGGCTACCCCCAAATCATCCGTTTGAATAGGATTTTCCATGATAAACCATCCATTTTGGGGTACTTTAGGAAACCCTCATTTGATGGTGATTCTGAGCTATAGTCACCAGCAAGATATCAAGGCCACCAAGCAATGACTTTGCCGCCCAGGAGAGTCCATGCACATTCGACCACTGTGGCAGGTGCGATCATCCCAAACGTGATCAACAAAGTCAGCTGAGCAGTGGCTGCTAAACCCCTGTTGGTTGATGATTATAGAGGATTATACTACCCAATATATTTGGAATTATAATAATCCAAGAACGGGGAATCCCCACAAACCAACCAGTATTTCATGGAATGATAGAGGGATTTTGAAGACTGCTCAGCTATATCAGGTGAACAGTTTTATCTGATTTACCCAGTTGTTTGCTACACTTCTACTTTAAGGGAAGTCGGGGGTCGGGGCCCATATTAGTTGCACACGCCAGAGTTGTGCCATGTCATCCACAATTCACCAGCATTTCCTCTGAATTCCTCCATTCATTCCCTCAAAAATCCCAAGAAACCTCCATGAACTCTTCAAAATCAGTCCCAACCATTTCCCCAACGTGCACCCCTAACATTTCACGAAAAACCGCAAGAATCTCCATCAATTTATCCCATAGATTCCCCATCCAAGCCTTCGCAGGTGAAGTTGCCCAAGGCCGTGAAAGCTTGGCCCGTCTACGCCCTTCCATCTCGGGATTCACAGGGACGGCGTGCCATGAAGGCTGGCATAGGATGGGGATAGGATGGGGATAGCCTCTGGTAAACGAACATAGCAACATAGCTATGAATTCAACATAATTCAACTATAAATGGCAAGTTTCAATAGCTAGGTTAAATGACCAGAGGATGGGAGAAGTGGAAGCTGTATGGGCAATTTATGAAGAACAATGATGTGTAAGACTATGTAAGACCCGTTTTTTTGAGATTGAAACTGTTAGAGTAGAGATCCTGTGGAAGGGGACTCATGTGGCATCATGTTTCTGGGGATTCTCATTTGACTCCGTTTGTTTGGATTTAAATTTGAAAATAATTGCCATTTTAATAAGCCCCAAAGGTCCCACTGTGAGGTTAAAAGAAAATCTGTAGGACACCCTTATAATTTGGTGCAAAGACAAGGGATTTCATCATGTTTATCTAGATTTTCCCTCGAGAGAATCCATAAGAATCCATTGAATTCTTTTTTTGAAAGTATTTTTTTGAGTTGAAAAGTAGTTGAAGTCATCATCCCTCCTTTATGTCATGATTTCAATGGTTCGACGGAGCTGTTTTGAGGACGGAGAGATGGTTGAGCAGATTGCCTTGGAGTCCTCTGGTGGTGGTTGGGTTCAACACCAGGTAGGGAAACAGAGGATGTGTCAGGCCATCCAGTAGCTACATATTAGTTAGAATATGTTAGAATTGATTCTATATGTATCTATATAATATATTGATATATATATATATATTGTGTATATATATATTGTATAATATATATATATATATTGTATATATATATATATAGTGTATATATATATATTGTGTATATATATATATATATTATATTATATATATATATATATATTGTTTTGTGTATATATATATATATTGTATATATTGTATATATGTATAGATAATGAGTTTGCTTTATAGTACAGTATTGTCGAATTCACTTTGGGAAAGGATAAATGTTGGTTGTCTGGATACATTTTGACCTTTGTTGATTGATGAATTAGGGGGTACCCCTGCAAATAGTGATGTTTTGCTATGTTGATTTGGTACCCCCCCAACCAAATAGCATAGGGGTTTGGCAATCCGGATTGACATTATCGGTGTTGAGTTCCACTCATGTTCTATGAGCATGAAAGAAAAAAAACACGGCAAGCTATGGCTAAAACCTAATGATTATCGAAGGAAGTTTAGAAGTCAAACTTCCGACAATATGGACCGATGAAAAGCAGAGATGGGAAGAGTCAGAGAAGGGAAGAGAAGAAGAAAGAAGATCAAGAAAGAGAAAGTCTCAGAAGAAAGAAGATCCAGGTGCGCGAAAAGGTAAGAAAGTCGCGAAACATTGTGTTTTTCCGTTTTTCCAATGATTTGTGGCTCGGAGGGTCGAAAAGTAGGCTCGCTAATGGCTCCGAACGGTTAAAAAATAGGCTCGCTAAAGCGGCGGGTGCGGAGCCATCTGGCCAGATGAGAGATGAAAAAGCACGCCGATGTGGCACGACGCAAATTTCCAAAACACCTCAGCTTCGGAGCACTTTTGGAAGATTACATGATGAAAAAGTGCAGGCTATTGTGGCGCGAAGCACATTTCGAAGTCAAAATGTACAAAGCACACCATTCTCAGACCACTTTTGGAAGTTGAGATTTTAAAAAAGTGCAGGCTGTTGTTGCGCAAAGCACATTTCCAAGTCAAAAGTGCAGAACACTGAAGGGTACGGAGCACTTTTGGACGTTCAGATGTCGTTTTGCGTGGCAGGTGCAAGGGATTGCGCACCTTGCCAAAAGTGAGCAAAACGTGGAGATTCTTAGCAGTTTCAACTACAACCACCACTACACTATACTACACTACACTATACTACCCTCCACTGCACTACATTCAATTACACTACACCGCACTACAACTAAAAGTACAGCTACAGCTACACTACACTACACTAATTAAATTACATTACACTACACTAATTACATTACACTACACGACACGACACGACACGACACGACACTAATTACATTACATTTCACTACACCACACCACACTACACTACATTAACTACAACTACAGCTACAACTACACTACACTACGCTACACTAGACTACACTACACTACCCTACATCACATTACACTACACTCATTACACCACCACAAATGCAACTGCAACTACACTAGTCTAATTACACTACAGCACAGCTACAACTCCACTACACTACAGCTACAACTACAGCTACAACTACAGCTGCGCTACAGCACGCTACATCCAGCAGTTGTGGGTGAGGTCCACTGCAACCATTGCAACCATTCTAATAAACACAACTCCACAACCAGCTTTATGTCCATCAGTGGATTCGCTGTGCCATCCGTGATTCACAACAACCAACCTCTCCTATAGGTTTCCTGTTTTTGAAACTTCAGCCACCGCCTTGTGCGGTACTACTGGTAACATGTTGTACTGTAACCCTACGGTTACTATTTTTCCGGTACTCGCTGTCAGATACATCGATGAAAAGCATGCCGACCTCACTATGGCCCAACATTTCAGCCATTCTCAGGTCGGTGAATTGTTTCCATTTCCCAAAATGATGATCATGAAAAATTATGAAAACATATCCGCGAAATATCAATGCATATATCATATATCCCAATATGTTTCAAGTCTAGTTGCTTGTATATCCAAATATTATAGAGTACGGTCAAAACATGGGTTTTTGTGGTTTATGGTCATCCATCCGACAATGGGAATCCTGAAAAAAATGCATACGGGCTGGCTATGTCCCTATGGACTGATGAATGCCAGGCCGGATGGAGCCCATGTCGAATGGTGGTGGTTGGCCACGAGTGCCCTACGCCGCTGCTGCGGACCAGGATCTGCTGGATCTGAAATTGCTGAAATGAGATGACTCAGATGACTCAGATGACTCAGATGACTCATCATTTGTTGATATGTGATGTATTTTTTTCAATGTTGTTTTTGTTATTTTAAAAACTTTGATATGATTAGGCATGTTCGATATGAATGCCTACTGGGCATTCATATCAACGCCCGATTCTTGGCAGATTCAAGGGTCATTGGGCATTAACGGCTTGACCCATCCCTGATTGTTGACGTGGAATCTCAACCTTTGAGGCTGCTGGGTTTTTATGGTTGAATACCCAGTGCCTAGACCCATATTTACATGCATTTGTTCTGGCTTTAGTATGGTTTTATAGCCATCACGTCCCAATGTCTCATGATTGAACCCCATGTCAGACGATTGTAATATGTCGCATTGCCTATCCGTTCCTCTATGATATAGCCTCGTGTTTTGCGGCTAATATGTCCCAGCAATTGATTTAATTAGTTAGTTCATATCCCAGTTTTTAGGATACCATCCAACCTTTTCTTCTAATCATACTACTATCCAAAGTTTCAGGCCACCATCTAGCCTTCTTGAGATACCGAAACGCTCCACTCAGCACGCACAGGTATGAAGCCTTGAAGCCTACGCCTGCGTGGGTTGGCATTGACAAGCAACAGAAGGACCTCCATTTCAACATCATCCCGTGTTTTGTGGATATTCACAATGGGATATGTAGCAACAAACATGGATCAAAATAGGGATATTCAGCCCAACAACAATGCAGTTTGACCAACAGAAATGGGATAGCTAAACCAAGAATATTTACGAAACATCGTGAGGATATGCCCAATCACCAGAGGATCTAACCTTCGATTGATACCCTTTGGTAAAGATGGCGGAAATTTGATTGGATTGGTTTAAGGGAAATTTTACAGGAAACCATAGATTTTCCCATTAAATATGGGGCTTTCCTGTAAATTTTCCCTTAAACCAATCCATTGAAAATTCCCCCCAGATTAGATCATATTTTCCCAGCTGTGCTGCATTTTTCGCTGTATTTCTGGGGGATTTCCCTAGCCATGGAGGGGATGACCATGGGTTGACGCCAGGAAAAAGTCAGGAAGGCGATCAAACGGGTGGTCCACGCATCTTTCGACACTGAGCCGCTTGGGTTCCCGCGCGAGAGACAAAGCGGTCTGGCAAAAAGGAATAGGGAGGTTTTTCATGCTAAACATGGCCTAACTCTTTGCTTTTCGGCATTGTGCACTATATCTGTTTGTGTATATATATTATATTTATTTATATATATATCTATCTCTATATATATATATATATATGTATTATATTTATATGTATATATATATATCAGATGCACGAGCCAGCAAACTTGGCTAGACCCCGACAGGGCACGGTTAAACACACAGCGAGGATTTAATCAGATTTTTTCTCCAACTTTCAGGGTGACACAAGTCCTGAATTGGCCAAGTTTGGCCCCCCAAATACTGAGTTGGTGCAAAAAAAAACTCCAATTTCACTAGAGCATAACTGGCAATTGTTTGCAATTATAACATATTAATATATTATAACTATAGTTTTCATTGGGATAAGCCAGCAAACATCACCGGGCGGGACCCACAGGCTTTCATTGCTTAATGACAAGTTCCGCAAGTGGCCTGGGTGCGGCTCGCGACCAGTTATATCATTTATAATTTATAACAGATTTAGACGCGACATTGCCGTGGGGTTACACCTGCTATACCTACGTGGGGGCGCATCCCTCTTTGTAAATTGATTGTACCCCCAGCTAGATATATAAAATACCAGCCAATTTTATATGGCATATATATATATACACATATGATTATATGGCATATATATATATACACATATGATTAAATAAGTACATACATAATAAATATACATATATCAGTATATACTGTATATCATAGGGATTATAAGCCACTTACTAAGTGGGATGCACATCCTACCTGGCCCAGCATGGTGGAGCCACGGCCCCCAGGCTGTGTTCCCAGCACTGCTGGAACTTCCGCGGATCGGAAGAAGCACACTGCAGAAGCTTGGTGAAAAAACGCGAAATGTCAGAGCTATGCCCATGATACTACCATAAATATGGGTATGGATCAATACCTATACATACCATTTTTAAGGGGATGAACATCCATAAATCCCAGCTATTTTGATGTGAACAAAAAAGGGGTACAAGGTTTTGACCCATCCCCATATACCGATCATGGCCATACCCTCTGGTAATGACTAACAGTTTGCTATTGAACATGGCCATTTAGTTCGTGGATTTTCCCATTAAACATGGTGATTTTCAATAGCTATGTTAGTTTACCAGAGGGTAACCCAGAAGTCATGTCGACCTTAGCCAGCAAATAGGGGAATACGAAACAACAGAGTTTTTGTTTTCATCAACGAAGATCCGGAGAAGTTCGTGTGGGGGACAGTATGTTACAGGTTATCCGAGAGTGGCAGACGGCCACGGACATCCATTTTTTCTAGTAGGGATTGTAATAGCAGCATAGGGTATACCCAGAGAAGACCATGTCCATCAGACAGTAGTGGCACGATAGTCATGGGACCTGACATATATATATACACGTATATATATCTTACATCTTCATGCACAGACTCGACCCAGAATTTATCCCACTGGATCTCTAATACCAAGCACATTCCCCTTTGTTCATTGCAATAGGTACAGTAAAGATGCAAGACAGAAAGGTAGCCTGGTAGCCTCCAGTAATTTAGGCTGGCTATGGAAGACACCCATTCAGTTGGACGATTTTCCCATATATTTTCCCATTTCAAAAGTTCAGATGTTCGATTGCCACCTTAAATGACTAGAGGGTATTGACCTGTCAATAGCCATTATCAACCATTATTCACCAAAAAAAAGCATGGTATTCATCATTATCAACCGTTATAAAGCATTATTCACCATTATTCACCATTACTAAGTATGGGCAGCATGGGTAAGAACCATGGGTAATCACCAGGCTAAACCACTGGTCCCAATCGAAGGGGTTTTGCATGACGAGGCAATGGGCCCAACATGCGCCTCAGTCGCAGCACAGTGATGGGTTTCAACCATGTTTTTGGTGGTTGCGCAGTAGGTCAGGCATGTGGGTTCTGGATATCCCATGGCTGTAGTAACAGTTTCGTTTTTTTTTGCTGATGATACACCCAAACTTTGTAGATTAAATCCAAAAAGTGGACAATATCCCACAAGTGGACAACTAGGACACCAACAAGTGGACAAATAGGACACCAACAAGTGAACATTATCCAACCACCAAAAATCATAATTCCCAACCAAACATGTGGGTTTGTCTGGACATTGATGAACATTGATAGTTCATCGCCACTTTCCCCATGAAATATCATTGCAATTCGAGTGTATTTCACATTTTTGGAACCAATCCCATGTGGATTTGAAGACCATATATTTAAAAGACGTGTATAAATACAGTCACACGCGGGCACTTTCGTTTTCAAGATGGAAATCTGTTTTTTCCACGGCGACTGAGGTTGGTCAGTATGGAAAGTGCCGCTAGTGGTATCCTGCGTTGGTATCCGGGTTGCAGCGGATGTGGGAGGGTCCAAGCTGTAATATGGAGGTGTTCTAAAATGGGGGACCACAAAATCATCCAAAATGGTCAAAATGGGTCATTATATATCAATGGGAAAACCAATGGGAAAACCAATCAGAAAACCAATGGGAAAACCAATGGGAAAACCAATGGTTTGGGATATCCATATTTCAGGAAACCCGCATGTGATGTTCTGTGTGTATATAGTAGGATACGTATACAGTATACAGTATACAGTATACAGTATACAGTATACAGTATACGTATATATATATATATGTAGGATATGTAGATGGATGAAGGAGGCTATGTTTGGCTGAGTTTTTGACAGCCAGGGCTTTGCTGAGGTGCATCAAGTCCGAGAACGGAAACAAATCTATCGAAGTTGGGGTCACTTGGCGGTTGCGGAACGGGTCAAAAGGCTTCAGATCAAAAGAGGTGGAACAGGCAAAACGGGCCAGATGGGATGGTGGAACTTGTGACCATTTTGATGTTTTCATGGTAAACATGTTGATCAAGCATTCAATTTTTGGGGGTTCAACCGGGCATTCCCCTAGGCTTTCAGGTACCAAATCCATACATCCGAAATCATTCTGAAACCAATCAAACTTGAGGCCTGCCAGAGCTTGCAGGCCAAATTTTCGAGATAAAAAAACGGGTCGAGTTGCTTGGGATGGCCGAAATTTAGATCTACTGTAAGGTATATAAGCATATATATATAATCATATATATATATATATATACAGGTATCATGCAAGCTATATTACTTGAGAAGTTGCATAACCAACATTGCGATTTGTAGACCTCACAGACGTTGAACGACTGCACAGCCCCAAACGTGGCTGGCTGTCCAAATGCAGTCAGAACTGCGATCGCCTTGCTCTCGGATAGGTTCCCATGTAATGAGATGGTGTTGCAATTGAAATCAGCATGAGGAATAGACTGTGTCAATTACAATTGCCATGCCGAATTACGGAATTACCTAAATCAAGAGCGGTACGATTCTCGTTCATGTTGGTAAGGCTTGGAAAGTTCAATCATGAACTGCGAGTCCTCACTTACCGAACATGACAGGGCTTGGTTCACTAAAATCATATTATATGATATTTACCCTCTGGTAAACAAACATAGCTATTGAAAATGGCCCATTTATAGTGGATTTACCCATGAAAAATGGTGATTTTCCATAGCTATGTTCTCCTCGCTACGACCTCAATTTTTTTTTTGCGGCTCAGGTTGTCCCCGCAGACAAGGCCGAAGAAGCCCCTTGGCAACCCATGGAGTTAGTAAGGACTAACCACAACTAGTTTGTAAGGACATGTAAGGACTATAATATTTTATAACCTTATAGTCATAGTTATAGTTAATCACACACTATGACAACTGGGTCTAAAGTCATAGTTATAATTCATAAAATAGACCCAGTTAAACATTTTACTAACCAGACCAACCAGTTAGCTACAACTCCATGCTCCAGCCTTTTATGGGCTCGTTTCCCCTTTTTTGGCGCATGTTGATGGAGTCTATGGAAGCTGTTTTCATATCAGATGATTCTCATTTGTGTGGGAACAAACTCTCAATGGTGTGATTTGCTTAGTTTGCCTGAATAGTATTGGCTGGAACTATATTATACACATGCATGTACTGCATACTATATATATTAATATATTGGCATATATATATATATATAAGTGCCAATTGGCCCTACATCCCCAAGTTGGTGCTTTCTACAGGTGTTGCTCGGGTCCAAATCCCATTTCTTTGGGACCAAAGGTCACCTTCAACTGTTCCACCTCCAAACCTCCCCGCTGAGGGAAACTTCCTCTTCGAATCCTGTGACTGCGGTGTCAAGTCAAGTGGAACGAAGGGTGGCAGTGACAAGAAGGTCTTTGATATGTACCAGAAGTGCCTCAATGGCTGCGGTGTGCTGGAGGCCAAAAAAAAACTAAAAGAAATGATATGTCTACAGATATGTGTGAAGGATTGTGAAGGTATTTATACATAATAATACCCGTACATATATGCGCAGGTCGTATGTGTATATATATATATAGTAAATAGTATGTCATACAGTCACACAGTCAGATAGTACAACAGTATGTCACACATGTTTGGTGGTTCATCCTATGATCCTGGTTGCAAAAGCATGGGATGACCATAGCAGTTTGAAGAGGTAAATCATCTGGCTTAGTGGGCCATGAATTCCATGGCTGTACTAGTTTACTTTTTTGTTTACTGGAAGGTTGGTAAATACCAAGTTGCATCATCTTTGTTGCTCGAAACCTTGTTACATAAAGCCTCATTTGATGACAACATAAACTTTAAACGTTGTTGGTAGTAAATAGATGCCAGTAAAACCACATTTGACTAAATTCACCTGAAAATTCTATGTGGGTATGGGTCAATACCTATAGATACCATTTTTAGTGGGTTATTCACATCCATAAATCCCAGCTATTTTGGGCTTCACGAATGGTACCAGGGTTTTGACCCATCCCCATGTCTCGCTTCACCCAAAATCCACCAGGTACATTGAGGTCATAGCAGACCTTGATGTGAGACAAATGAAGGCCTCTCGGACAAACACACCTTTTGGTTTTTACGCCTTTGGTCATGGAGTCTACCCGGCCTGGTAAACATACAAAAAACTATGGAAAATCACCATTTTTAATGGGAAAATCCACTATTTCAATGGCCATTTTCAATAGCAAACTGTTAAATTACCAGAGTCTATTGGGTTTTACGGTTTTACACATGATGGGTCTTCACGTCTTAGTTTTTTTCACGGGATTTTGCTGAATTTTTAAACCCCGGTAGGATGTTTCTCAGAAACCTTTGTGTCAGAAACGTCTTTTCCCCATTTTTTGTCGCAGTAAACGTGCAGTAAACGATGTGGATACCCCCTATCTGGTGATCTCAGGTTCTGGTGGGTGACAGCAGGGAGCAGATGGTGGAGGCCATGGGTAGAAGCCATCAGCAGCTGGGAATGACTAACATAGCTATTGAACATGGTGATAGAAATAGTGGGTTTACCCATTGAACATGGTGATTTTCCATAGTTTTTTGTAAACGTTTACCAGAGAGTAAGACACTTCAACATACTTCAACACAGTTTTGTTTGGTTATGCTATACCCTCTGGTAAACTAACATAGCTATGGAAAATAACAATCTTTATATAATAGATAAATCAACTGTTTCTATCGGCCATTTTCAATAGCTATCTTAAATTACCAGAGGGTAACTATTACAACCTGTTATAACCAACATTAACCAACTATAGTAACTATCCCAGTTATGGTAACTATAGTTATTACACAATATAGTTATAGAAAAAACCACCCGTAACTCTCCCGGCGCAGGTGAAGTCGGCAGACATCCCCTTTGAGGAGGACATCAAATTGGTGCCATGGCTGAATGCTGGTCCCAGTGCTGTGGATGGTGATTTCCCCAGTGATCTGGTAATAATGTGGGTAAAACAAGAAACCATCAATAATCACTGGTTGGTGGTTTCAAAGATTGTTTATGTTCCATTTCATATATGGGATGTGGGTATGTGGGTATGTGCCTAGTTGGATGAACCATAGGTTATCTGGTTGGTGGTTTCAAACATGACTTTTATTTTCCATAATATGAATGGATGTCATCCTTCCCATTGACGAACTCATATTTTTCAAGATGGTTTTTCAACCACCAACCAGCTGAAAGATGGGATTTGGACTTTTAGAACATGATCTTTCTGATGATGTTTCTGTTGGATATGGCCAAGATGCCACGCATGTTAGCCATGAATATATGGCTTCCATGTGGAATATATATATATATGGCTTCCAAGTGAAATTTTGGTGGTGTAAATGTGCGGTAAATCCGCTCACAAAACTTCATAGCCAGGGTTTTCAACTTGCGAACTCCGAAATAGTAGTTCAAAGTAGCATGTTTTCCCCAGCGGTGCGGGAGAGATTTGTTTTCCCCAGATGATTCATTGGTTTCGAACCCAAGATGATATACTCATCAGGGTTTGGAACCACAAAACATTAAGTTTGGATAGGTCAAAATGCAAGGCCGTGGGACAGAGAGAGATGTAGTGGTATATTTGTACTAGTAGTTTTTCAGTTTTACCTCAAATGGAACCGCTTGTGGATGATTTGGGAAGCTGCGCGCATTTCTGGGTTGCACCAAGCAAATTTCTAGGTAGTTGTAAGTAGTCCTTTCTGGCAGACTGTTCTTGTGAGCATTCGCATACCGTTGGATTCTCAAGATTCCCTTCCGTCCGCCTCTACAATGAAGTTCCCAAAAAGACATCAATTTAGTATGAAGGAGCTGGGATCAGCATCCACAGGTTTGAGGCTCATTAGGAGCCCTTGAGAAAAGGATTATGTTCACCAGCCACCGTATAGATTCATGGTTTGACAATAGTTGATAGTGACAGGTATTGTCCATTATTTTTTTCGAACCTTTATCAGCAATTGTTTCAGTCACTATCTCAACCATTCTCCATCGGGTGGCCGGGTGGCAGTCTGTTTGATATCTCAAGCATGGACATTAAACACTATTAAACCAACAAGACCAGTTACTGATTCAAACCGTGATTCCTTAAATATCCCCATTTTTTTGATCATATTTCATGTTTTTTCAGGATGTGAAAAAAGCTCCATTCACCTCCATTTTTTAAGGTCCAAAAACTGGCCCCCTGGCCCCCAAATTTTCAGTCACACACGAAGGCCATCACCGGCTGGAACAACACCAAACTGCGATTGGAGGTTCCGCAACGAGACAAGGCGGGTGACAGCCACCCGGCAGAATGGTAGTGGGGCCAAGGCCTGGCATTTTCTTGTGGGGTGGTGGTGCATTGGATGGAAATTGTTTAGTAGGATTTCTTGGGATTTCTTGGGATTTCATGGGATTTAATGGTGATTTCATGGGGATTTCATGGGATTTAGTGGTGGTTTAATGGGATTTATTGGGGATTTTTATGTTTTTTCAATGGTGCTATCCGTTGCCCTGTTGCCATCTCCATTGCCATCTACGTATCCCTCGAGGTGACGAGTCAGAAGGTGAAGAAGAAGATGAGGATGCTTGGCAGCCTGCTTGGATGTCTACCCCAGTCAACAAGTCAATTTACCCATTGAAAATGGCCATTTATAGTTGATTTTCCCATTGAAAATGGTGGTTTTATGGTGGTTTAATGGGATTTAATGGGATTTACCCGGCCTGGTAAACGTACAAAAAACGAACTGGAAAATCACCATGCTATCACTGGGTAAATCCACGATTTTGACTGGGCCATTTGAAAACTAGCTATGTTAGTCATTACCAGAGGGTAATATCATCTATGTTATAATTCATACATGTCTATAGATAGATAACATATATAACCATATAGATATTTTATCTATATATATATAATATCATCTATGATATTTCTATAGGTTATATACATATAGGTTATGTATCGATAACCTATATATATATATATAACATATATATATATATATATTATATTATATTATATTATATTATATTATATTGTATTGTATTGTATTGTATTATATTATACTATATTATATTATATTATATTATATTATATATATATACATACACAAAACCTATGGATAGTTCCGGAGATGCCATAAGTGGATGACGGTTATGTAACATATGGAATTGATCCTCCACTCGAGGAGATGCGCATCTTACATGCTAACTGGGGACAGCACCCAGATGTAACTTTGGGAACAGAAACTATGGTTTTCTTAAATGTTATTAAATGCTACCAATTCACCACCTATCCATAGTGGGTATGTGCCTAGTTGGATTAACCATAGGTTATCTGGTTGGTGGTTTGGAACATGACTTTTATGTTCCATAATATGAATGGATCATCCTTCCCATTGTCTTTCATATTTTTCAAGATGGTCTTTCAACCACCAACCAGTTATTGACTATTGAAAAGTGTGTTTAAAAAGTGTGCATAGGATGCGACTAACCATAGATTCCCAATTGAATTCACTAACCAATCCATAAGTGATGTTAATCAACCATAGGTTATGAAAAAACAAAATCAACCAATTATCCAGGTTAACCATTAGTTATTGTTGATTAACCATTCACCACCTATCCATATTGGTTAACCACTGGGAACCACCAATCCCTCTGGTTGGGATGGGACGAGCCAGGATGGTCTGCTTGTGACCAGTTGTGGCAACGCCGCTCGGATGCGGAGTTCTGCGGCCTTCCTGAAAGAACTTGGTAGCCCAAACCATGGGGTTTTCCCATTGATGATCACATATTATTATAAAATATTATCCCATTATATTTGTTATTATAAATTTACCATTGTTATATTTTATTATAACATATAAAATATTATAACCAATTTTTGATTGTAAGCAATTTTGGATGATTTCGGGGTACTCCTACTTTATGAAACCTCCATTGCCGCCAGACCAGGTATCCCTCGTGTCTAGGGCTAGCGTTCGCAGGTGAAGCACTTTGCCAGATGTTTCCCTTTGCATGGAACACCGCAATATCTGCACGAATGACTCAGCATGTCATAAGTATTTCTTTTTCAATACCACAGATCAGTGGCTTATTCCAGATTTGGATTGAACTCGAAATGGTTGTCCCGAACAAGAATGGATAGTTTAATGCCGAGAATTGACAAATCTTGTGGTCTGTTTGGCAATAAATATTTGGGCCATACACGGTGGAATTGATTGGTCCAAAGTAGCACAAATAACTAAATCAAAAATCGCATGGTCACCCTGAAGTAGACAAGGTATCTCCAGCTTCAATTGTTGTTTTTTTTCCAACAGACATGCAATTTATAATATCTGTTTCAGGCTAGGTAAAAGAAGGTTCTCCACGTTTGGCAGACCAGGAAGGACTCCCGAAACAATGAAGCGACAACATCCCAACACTAGAAGTTCAAATTTTCTCCCATGTTTGTTGGCGAACACAATCCATTTGATATCCATTGATATCCATGGATTGAAGCTTCTGATGTTTTCAGGCAGTGCAAGCCAGCACTTGGCACGTGGCCACTATGGTGGTTGATCTCCCGGCAAGTTGCTTGACTGTTTCTGCCGGCTCGTAGGGGATGGATCAACCACCAGCATTGAATGCTGTTTGTCTCAAATCCAACTTCTTGATTGGTCAGATATGAAATCCCCAATTTTCTCCAATTTTTCTCAAATCCCCCATGTTTTTGCTGCTTCGTTTAACGGGTTTAACGTTCCCTCCATGGTTTTTTTGGTGCTTCGATCTCCGTATGGTCCTCGTCCTGTTCAGGTACCTTCAAGGTCTACCTGGATGGTGAGCTCCATCTCAATGTGAGGGATCCAGGTGGACCCCAGTTTGCGAACTGGACAATCACCATCTTTACTAGGTACATCAATGAACTAAATGGGCCATTTTCAATATGTTAAAAATTACCAGAGTGTATATGAATAGTAGTAAATAAAGTATATAATCCCATGGATTTATTTCCTCACACACAAATCTCCAACAATCCCCGAGTTGATTTCCGGCCAGCCGCGCTCCGCTCTGCGCCAGGAGGGTTGATGGCGGACGGTCGTTTCTCCATCGACCCGCGCGAGGGGATGATGCTCTTCAGCGCTGCCAAGCGTGGCGGCAGCGGTCTGGGTTCGGCGGACTGGCGCGCAGGCGACGTGTCAGTCGGGATGACGGGCCTGGAAGATTTTGAAGCCAAAGATGGGGAGTTAGTAAAGTTAGTATATAGCAAAGATTGGGATTCTAGATGATTTTGGCTTAGACCTATGGATTTGGAATCTAACTATAGATATTGTAGCAAACATTGGTAGGTTGGATGATTTTGACTTGGACCTAACTGACCATGGAGAGGAAACAACGTATTTCTAGCAATGAAAAGATGAGGACGAGGGTTTCATTCGCAAAAATGTCTGAAAAATTGGGACCCAAAAAAATCTCATGGTTGAATCGGTCGAACATCATTTTCCCCTCATTTTCCGATTTGGATATGGCAATTTTTTCAGGCCAAGCTCCCGATAAACCCAGAAGTGTTGGGTTGGCAAGCGCATTGTTGCTTTTCTTTCCAATCATCTCATCATTAAATCATCATATATATCATCATATCCTATTAATTATATCCCATTAAATCACATTAAATCACCATGAAATCTCCTAAGATCACCATGAAATCCCGTTGGAAATCCCTTTTTTGTACAGCCATGAAAGGAGGACACCTGCGCTCAATGCGCTTGGACTCCAAAGCCCTGAGCCAGTTCGACGTTTGGGCGCACCAGCTGCCGATGCTCGCTGAGTCGGTGGAGATTTCAGATGGCCCTTGTGGTGGCTGGAAGTTGCTGGAAGATCATGAGAAGTTAGAGATTTTTTTCTCAGGTGGGTTAGAATTTTTTGATATGAAAGGTGACGTAATTATAATGCCAAAGTAAACACAATCTGGATCTGTTTACAATTGTTGACATCTCAATATGGAACTATATATCGCCAGGATATGTCCCTTATGCAAGCATGTGAAAATTCCACCCCAATAGTAACTCCCAAATTAAATGGATCCAAATGGGACGCAAATGAAGAGATTCACCAATTAAAGGTTTCTTGGAGCATGCTGGAGAAACTAGATTGGAAGGGATGGATGTTTTTGGTTAGATATTCCATATTGGTTTGAGGTTAGATATTGATTTCTATATATATATATATGTATATAATTATATAATTATAATATTATATATATATAATTATATAATTATAATATTATATATATAATTATATAATTATATAATTATATAATTATATATATATATAATTATATATATAGGTTTATTGGTCCATATGAGATTTATTCGAATACCTATTGCATCTGCGACGCAATGCATGGACGACACACTTTCTGCCAGTGCCTGGCAGATGATTTACGATAGTTACCAGTGACTTGATCCTCAAGTAATCCTGAACGGTCAAAGCCATCATTTCGCCACGAATTCTTGCAGCCATTGATGCTGGTTAAATCAAGTTAGATATGTTAAATCCTCCATTCCTGGCAATGCATGCAATGCGATTTCTGGAATGATCCCATAAAGACTCAGGCGCACTCAGGCGGGAAAAAGTGGTCTCTATCATCGGGATATACCCTATACATCCCTATACATACCCTATAATTATCAACCATATCAAACCACAAATCTCCTGACTTCGGTCATGGGATTCAACTTTGATGTCGGCTATGTTAGATCCCAAATTCTGGTCCTCAAAAGATCCCCAATTTTGGTCCCTATTGGTGAATCCGTGGCTTTCATGGATTTCTATGAAAACCCCTCAAAGCCCAATGGTTTGTCATATTTATCATCATTTCCATTAAATAAGAATTGCATACAAACTAGCAATTTTCTTTGGTGAACTCCACCATGTTTGTCCATTTTTCAGACACAGACATCTGGGCAAGATCCAATATTCAGTTGGTGAACTCTATCCCATAATATTCGGAGGGGTCAAAACCTATAACCAGATGACTGGGGAACAACCATCCATTAAACGTAGACCAGGGGTTATCATGGTTTTGACCCATAACCATATACCCAATTTTTCCAGTATATACCATGCATATATATACATCTCTATATCTGGGTAAGTCATAACGACCTCACTGCGACCTCACTGGAATCATGGTTAATAAGGGAAATCATCCCCAAATCGCCTTAATTCAGGTTGGTGAATTAGTATAATTTACCCATATATATAAACATATAAACATATATATATATATAAACATATATATAAACATATATATAAACATATATATATATATATGTATAAACACATATATATATAAACTATATATAAACATATATATATATATATATAAATATATATAAACATATATATAAACATATATATATATAAACATATATATGTATAAACATATATATATATATAAACATATATATATATATATCTATATCTGGGTAAATTATAACGACCTCACTGCGACCTCACTGGAATCATGGTTAATAAGGGAAATCATCCCCAAATGGCCTTAATTCAGGTTGGTGAATTAGAAGAATTTACCCATATATATATATACATATATATATATATGTACATATATATATATATACATATATATATATATATATATATATCTATACACACACATATACCCAGGAAATCCCCGTAAATCCCCATCTTTCAGCTGCTGGTTCCCAGGAAGGGCGTCTGGATCTGCCGCTGCACCGCGCGCAACGCGGCGGACGCCCGGGTGTGCTGGCGCTGCCGCAACACCCGCACGCGCTCGGGCGCGCGACCGCCAGGAGATGCCGATCCCAGAGTGGAAGGACTTACAGTTGTGACTTGGAAGGTTTGGTGATGGTAAGTAATCACCATGATGATATGTTACTATTAATATGAATATGCCAATCATAATGATTATCACCATATGTCATGTTAATGTTAATATTCATAACATTTAATGTGATGATGGTTGATAATCAACATTTCACTATTATGATCATAGTGGTTGTCACTTGGATCTGAAGGTTTGGTGATCTCATCTTCGCAGATGGTTGATGGTTAATAGTGGCCATGGTTAATATTGGCTATTCATGTTATTCATGGTTAACAATGGCAGATACGGGGGAGATGATAATAAAACGTTTGTATATTTCAAATATTATATCATTAATTAAGCATTATTAATGATATTCTAACCAACGTTCTAACTTGATGATGATATATAACCCCATCCCCGGTTGATCTTAAACACACGCCAGAAACCCATGGTGGATGTAAGGGATGAAACCACCATATTGGGATCCATTTAGTGTTTCAAGTCACTTCGAAAATGGTCATCCATGACCTGCATGATTTGAGGTGACGGCAGATTCCTTCAGAGAACTGGTCCCTTGGTCGTGTGGAAGTAGATTGGAGCACCCCATCGGAGCACCCCATCCATCGCATTTCTCTGCCTGTTTCACGATCATTGAACCGGATAGGCGATGTTGAGTAGCTTGCTTAGCTTGTCGGAAGCATGAAGCATACCCCCAACTGTTCTTTGTGGAGAGTTATGGGATATGAAATCATCGATTTTTTTCGTCATTTCCGTGCATTCCGTGCTATGAAGAATCATCAGACCAATGAGGAAAAGTGGATATCCCAACAACGAGATGGTGAATAGTGAAGCTCATACGTTGCCAGGTGCTGGACAGTCAGAAGCATGTCTTGCTGGTGGCCAGCGCCTCATGGTGTCTGGATGACAAATGGGGATGAAACCGATGATGGGGGGCTGTTCAAACATGGGGAAAAACTATGGAAAAACTCATAGTCATGGACATTTTCATAGGGAAAGGGTATGAAAAACCACTAAATTTGGCAGTATCCCATGTTCAGACCAACTCAACCCATGATGGGTTCATGCTGGTTCATGTATGACAGAAACAAGGGAATATATATATATATACTGTATATATTTGTATGAATATATTATGGGCACGGGTCAAGATTTGTTGAAGCCTGTAAACCACAGATCTTGCTCAATTTTGGGTATCAGCAAAAAAAATTGCGTCAAGTACGGGCCAGATCAGCCATATCCAAAGAATCATAATCATAGAAGTCATAGAAGTGTTCGACACTAATTGGGGATACGGGGCAAGTCAAGACCTTTGGAGAACTGGTTTCAAAGCGATTTCAGATGAAGGGTGAATATTGAAATACTGTATATATATATTATATAATATATATATATGTATGGTTTGTTTGAACCCCATTTATATTTTTTCATGAAAGCTATATCTCAACTCAGATCATTCACTTTGTTCCCTCCTCCGGACTTCTCTTCATGACTTTTCCATCTCCGATGATTAGGGTGTATATATATATATTATATATACATATATCCCCATCATATATATATATATATATTACCCTTTGGTAAACTAACATAGCAATGGAAAATCACCATTTTTAATGGGAAAATCAGCTATAAATGGCCATTTTCAATAGCTATGTTAGTCATTACCAGAGGGTAATAATATATGGTAGCGCTATTATAGGAGGCCATGAAGCCATGGCTAGCGCTGTCGAGGTGTCCGCCCTGTCAGCAGCTGAAGCCCCTGATTCATCGCCTGGCCCAGCTCCTCAGCGCCGAGCCGCAGATTGCCATCGCAGTCATCGACACGGATGAGAACGACGCCCTTGCTGCGGTGGATGGTGGGGGGGGTGGGGAAAATTCACCCTTTTTTCATAGGTAAACCATCTATAAATGGATGGTTTATGATACTTAGAACTATGGTTAATGGGGTTTATAACTATGGTTGATCAGATATGCTAGGTATATATATATATATATATGTATATATATATATGGGTAAATTAACATAACTATTGGAAAGATCCACCCATTTTTCATAGGTAAACCGAATCTATTTCTATGGGCCATCGAACCACCATGGCTAGCGGAGAAATAAGCTATGGAGATGTGAAGTGATGAAAAATATGAAAAATGAGGGGGAAAGGTTGGGAGCTGGGTGACCTTAAGTGGATACTGGAAAGTCTTGAGACATATTTTGCTGTAAGTGGATATAAATGGGGATATTTAACAACCAGATAATAAGATCTAATCTAATAAGTCTTTTTTTGTGGGGTGGGTGGATGGCAAGGTTGGGACATGTTGGGACCGACTGGGTAGTTCAGTTTGTTTAGTAGTCTATGAACTCGAACCAGCTAAGTATATAAGTTATATCAGTGGGGTGGGATTGGGGGTGAGGGGGGGTTGGGGTGTGAAGTAATGGACAATTGTGTGAATGATGTGAATGGTAGATGGTTTTTGGTCGGGAACTGGGTAAACCAACCGGATAGGCAGTTTGGTACTCAATTGCAACACACACATCTGGATATCTAAGATTGGCCACGGGAGCAAGTTGTTGACATGACTAAGGAACTGCAAAGCAGATACTTCCCAGAGCCTCACATCCCGAATGTGATGCTTGGACAGCAACAAAAGGGGCTCTTCCAGGTTGAGTATCACTATCCATTATGGAAAATCCTATCCGACTATCCAAGATATTGGGGACTGTTAGTATTGTCACTATCCAGTGTGGAAAATCCTATGAACCAACCAACCACTGCTCATTTTTGTTTGGTAGTGAGTCTCAAGGAGTCTCCCCAAACAAGATCTCAAAGTGGTCTGGGCATACTTTAGTATTTTTTTAAATCCTTTCCTTCACAGAATTTCATTGTAGTCCATAGTATTTTCTTATAACACATTTCCTGTCATAGTATTATATAATAATATATATATAGTATTTTTTGTTGTTCATGCGTTGTGGGGGAAGAACGTCATTTCTTTTTGGGCTCCGCAACTGTGAGGTGCATTGGTCATAGCCGGTCTGGTGTGCTATCCTCAAAGAGTTGGATGGTTGAGACATAGGAAAGTTGGTGATTGACCATAGGATAGCCAACTATAAGACCTATCAACCATAGGACAACCAACTATATATATATAGTTATAACTATCAAGCATAGGATAATCCTATATTATATGTTATATAATCATTTGGGGATAACAAAGCTCATAATCTCAGAAATCCTCAGGGAGCCAAAAGGAGCTCACCCCAGACGCCAGGAAGTTCTTCCTACAGGGAAAGAAGCGCCAGCCAGTGTCGGTGCCCAATGCCTCCGGCATGTCGTTGGACGAATTGGCTGGGCGTCTTGGATGAATTGATGAAGAGCAATTACTGTATCATATATTGGATGAATCATAATGATCTACAGTATGACGTCACTGGAATGATGGTTAGTACTGACAACTAATTATCCCAGTATAGGTCTTATTTCAGTTTAGTGAACTATTGCAATTTGTCCATCCATATATATATATACATATTAATAACCCATTTTGGACGATGGGAAATTTGAAACTGGAAAACCCCAGTTTTTTTGATGGTAACAACCAGCCAGGTGTCTGTTAAAAAAATCTGAAAACTGATCCAATGATTCAGCAATGATAGGGTTAGCATCAAGCAGCAGCACCACTCTTGCATTGTTGAACTGTTAAAAAGGATACTTCTGTTTAATAATGTCTGTTTTATTCATGGACTTATCAAACAACGGGAACTCCCCGTCTCTAAGTCTCCCAGTCCTTGCTGTCATGTTTGTTGGGTTTCTTTAGCCCCTGCTGGATTTGCATAGAGATAAAAAAAGCTTCGACTTTGCCAACAACCCATTTTCAAATTGGTAAAAGTCCCAAGTCATAATGGGTGCACATACACCAATTTTCTAAGTACTTGGAAGGGCACTCGAAAGACTCGAGGCTCATTGAACAGCACACCGGCATCAGCATTCAGCAGTCGATTGAGAAGGGCTTTCCTGCCTATGCTGAGCGCGTGGGTGCCGCGGTTGTGAAGGTGGTTGTCACCCTTCAAGAATCTGCCAGACACGTTGAAAACGTCACCCTCAGCAAAGTTGTTGGTAGAATCTCTATTCTGAACCATTCTTTCTCATGTAATTAGTTAATCTTCATTAATTATTCAATCTCAATATGTTGTTGCAAGGGCTTCTGGTTTGTATATTTCCCTGCTGTATCTTCCATTCTCCAAGCTACATCCAAGGCGTGCACGAGCTGCTCGACAAGCTGAAGCGTTGTGCCCTCACCAAGCCCATCCCGCGCGCGCCGGGGCAGTTGGCCTTGAAATCCTTGGCTTCGTTCCTGTACAATGAGCTGATCACGGGCTGTAAGGCTGGCATCAGAGATCCACCAGATGAAAGGCACTTAGGATCCTACAAAAAGTGATGAAAGATGAATATCCAATATTTGTATTGGGGGTATGTCCACTAAGTGGAAAGAACTGATTACCTTTGAGTTTGTTGAAACTAGTAACTTAGTATCCCTAAATCCACAGGTAAGTCATCAATTTCTCAGTAATTAAACTTGCAATATCTTGTAATTACCCAAATGTTCAGACACAACCAAATCATATTTAGCTGCAATTCGATCTATGCGATTGTGACACCCATAAGATATCCCCATATTTGGTGGTTAATCTCCGCATTACGAATATGAACTTTTTAATCTCAAGTCCCGTTAAATCGCAATTAACTTTAGTTTGTAGATGATATACCCTATAAAAATACTCCATTAAATTAAATCCCATTAATCCTTTAGACTCTTCCCATCAAATCCCATGTGTTGGTAAAGCAAAAGCGGATCCACCATCCACAAAAAGCCCAGTGGGTAAAGACACCATTATGTACATTGGTGTTTATGATCATTGCTCTACTAACATCAATTATCATTTAACAATCACCATAAATATCATACATGATCATTATTCACCAATATGAACCAATATTAACCATTATTAACCACTATTAATCACTATTAGCTATCATTAACTACCATTAATCCCAAGCCCTAACGCCCTAACGGCCCGACGCCAGGCTGCCAGTTCCCAGCCAAAGCTCCTGCCGCCTCCGGCGCTGCAGCGCGCCATCAGCGCCAAGACGCCCGGCGGCGCCGCGCCGCCGCAGCTGCTGCGCGCCGTGTCGGGCGGCGGCCACGAGAGACGCCGGGCGCAGCCCAGCTTTTCGCCCACCTTGATGATGGGGGTGGCGGATCCAAGGTGGGGAAATGGGGTAATGTTGTTGCTGTTGTTGTTAGAAGATGATTGCTATGTTCTAGCCACCTTTTTTTAGCTGAGTGTTAGTTTTGTTGTGCTATGTTCCATGTTCTGCACTATTCTGCTCCTTTCTGAATTGCCCCATTGTAGCCAGCACCATCTCCCAAGTGGCAGGTTGACGGAGCGGTTGATGGAAGAATTGGACCGTCAGCTGCTTCATTTGGTGCGCGTGGCCCAGCCCGAAGACTTCAAGAGTTTCCTGCGCCTCAGCCAAAATCTGGAAGTAGCGTTAAGCTCGATGAATGATTAATGAACGCGAACTGAAGAACACCAGGAGTCAAACCAGAAGCTTCGGCTTGACAATTGGGTTGAATTGGCAAGCCCTACCACTGGAAACTTGACGATACTTTACCATCCATACTTTATTTTGAAGATACAACGCTCTTGTGGGCTTAGGGGGCTTAAAATTGATCCACGGCCATGTGTGCCGCAGACATGATATCAGATGGTTTGTATCATATGGGGCATGTTGTGGCATGAAATTTGGGGTACCCGGTAGCCTTTGGGAACAGTTTTGACACCCAAAATCTTGCTGGATGAAGGTCCTCACGGGCATGTTTTGGCTGATGATGGCTGATGACAATCCTGATGTGGAGATATTGGGTCTCCATTTAATAAGCGCTTCGCTCTTGCTTGTTTGATCTTGTTTGAAATGCTGATTTCGTGTCCTAAACACGTGTGGTCAGGATAGATGGAGTCATATTTTGCTCTCGACACCCATTTCCAAAAACTGATTTCTGGCTTGAGGGGCTTGGATTGATGAAGGGTTTGGCAAATAAGACTGGTCTTTCAGACTTCAAAAGGGAACGTCTACTTTAATACCTTTTATCAGCGAATTCGCAAAGAAACTGGTGGTTTCCCTGTGTTTGTTTCCCTTCACTCAATTACTTGATAGCATTCTGAAACATTACTTCCAGATTATGGAGATGATCTTCAGTGGATCAGCTTCAAATTTTCCTCAAACATCAGGTGTCAGTTTTCGACATCATTCAAATTTTCCTCAAACACATCAATTCACCCAGGGTTTTACTATGACTTCTGAGTCGAGGATCAGCTTCCTGTTGAAGGCCTCATGTCCAAGTTACAGCCACTCCAACTTTTACAACGCCTTGTCCCGGGTCTCCTGGCAAGTGCCACCCATGGCGGCGACTGGGACCGCAACGGGAGATTTAAGGCCAAGAGTTAGGTGTTTTTTCTGGTGAATGTGTATGATACTGTGGATGGAAGAAATCCTGCACCACCTTGGATGGTTGAAACCCTAGTAATAATGGGATAAACCATATATCAGCTGGTGCAGGATTTCTTCCATCCACAGTATGTATGATGTACCCTCTGGTAAATTAACACTTCGACCCTGAAAACACCCAAGAACTTTAGTGGAAACTAGTCTTGCAACCCCGAAAAAGCCTAGGGTCTATGTGAATTTACTGGAGGGTACATGGTATGTGAGTTGTAAATTTGCTAGACAATGGGATATCCCATGGTATATGAGTGCAGACCCATATGATGGATGAGTTTTCGATTAGTGATTTTATAAGAGATATGTGTGATTTATCACCATTCTCCCTATTAAAATTGCCATTTGGGGGTGCACCGCATTTTCAGACAGACCCATATGAGTTGCAAAGTATTTCATGTGGGGCCAGGGTTTGTTATGATATTTTGGTCTTGATAATTGATTCTAAAAAATATGTTGCTTACAGCTTGTTACATATCATGTGTGGCTCAATGACCCGCTGTATATAATGTGTTCCTAGAATGAACATCTATGGATTGAGCATAAGAATTGCTGTATTTATAATTGTGGTTACTGAGGCCGTATTGTCAGGCGGTTACCATGTAATACGTTGTGGTATTGTCCTTGCATTACTGTACCTTGTTGATTCTCATAGTATGGCAGGGCTTGTGAGAACGATGATTCTTGATCGTGTGATTCCTGACCCGGGTGATTCCAGGGATGAATATCCATGTTATATTGTGAATTCTTCGCCATACCACAGGAAAGTTGGCTGACTGTACTTCATTTTTCCATATGTTTCCTAGATCTTAAACCACTCTAGACCCATGTGTGTTGATGAAGCCACACATGTAGTAATGTAGTAATTAGCACATTTTATCCATGTAACCCTCGATACAAAATGTTGGTTATCATATGCCTGGACCCACACCCATATCATATCCTTTCCGTCAAGGGGAAGTTGGCGCTTATATCAACCCAGGCTGGTAGGTCGCCATGGGAAATCCCAAACCATATCATATCAAAAGATACTCATATGTTATATACAGATTGATAATGGTACTAATAACAGCATAGTCTAGTACATGTTATTAGACAACTAATATACATCCTAAGTTAGATAACTGATATATATAATATATAATATCCTATATTAGTTAGATAAGATTTATATAGTCCGAATTCATGTTCCCAACATAGTACATTAGTTATCTAACATGTAGGATATATATATATATATACACGCATATATATATAGATATTAGGAATATCATATACATCCATAGATCTATATGCTTATACATCCATAGTATACATCCCCATGATTTAGTCTCATATACTAAATGTTATTAGATAGGATTTTCCTCAAACTCATGGACACACACACATATATATATATAACATATATATATATATAACATATATATATAACATATATATATAACATATATAATATAATATATATATAATATACATATATATATATTACAACTTAGCTGATGTAGAAACATCCTATAAATCCTCCTATAAACATATAGATACTATAAATACCTATATAATCCTACAGGTGCAGTTTGCATTCCCCATATTTTTTTCCTATAAACATATTACAGATACTATAAATCATAGATGTTAGAGGCATCCCCCATGTTCATACCCCATTTTTTTGCTATAAACATATAGATACAACAAACAAATACCAACCCTCTGGTAAACTAACATAGCTATTGAAAATTGCCATTGAAATAGTGGATTTACCCATTAATAGCATGGTGAATCTTTCCATAGTTTTTACTATGTTTACCAGAGGGTAGATGCTAAACATCCCCATATTTTTGCCCAAGGAAAAGTTGGTGGCAGCCACCCGCATCTTCCGTTTCCTCCTCCGTTGGGCGTGCGCCCGGCGCCTCCTCAGCGGCCGGCCGCCGCTGACGGCGCCCTGGGCGCCGCCGCCGCCGCAGACGGAGATGAGTGCGGCGGCGCAACGGCACAGCTGGAGGCACCGGGGGAAACCGGGAGAAATGATGGGTTTATAAATCTCAAAATGGGGGTTTCCAATGGTTTCCATACATGGAGAATCCCGAAAATAGTTGGTTTTATAATGTTTTGTAAATCCCCAGCGTTGATGCTTACCCTCTGGTAAACTAACATAACTGTAGAAAATATGACAATCACCATTCTTAATAGGTAGAATCAACTATTTCTATGGGCCATTTTCAATTGCTATGTTAAATTGCCAGAGGGTAAATCTCAAAATGTGAAGATAGTGAATATAATCATGATATAACTAGGTGAACTATGAATTTATGGTAGGTATATCACAATTACGATAGGGGTTTCTATAGGTATTGTTTGTTTCTACCGTATTATTACAATGATTTTTGTTTAACCTCGCCGTGAAAAATCACTCTTTCTTATGGGTAAGTCATGGTGAATCATCTATCAATGGACCAGGTGACCATTTTCCGTAGTTATGTTCAATACCCAGATGGTAGTATATAAACCCATCAATTATTGGTGTTTAACATTAGTGTATATTAGTATTGATCAACACATCAAATTTATGATAGTTTATGAACAAACATAACTAAGGGTTATGGTAGATATATCATGAAACACACATATATATATATATGTACAGACATAATTATATATACATACTGTATATATAAATATATAATATAGAAGTGACTGGTGTTGATTTCGGACTCAAATCCCCAGTCTAGTCCAATTTTCTCGGAATATCATGGATTGGTTTTTGAAGATGATGGGAAAACCTCTACAGCCTGATGGTTGATCATGCTTTCCTAACATGGTCATTTTTTTGGGAGTTCATGATGGTAGATGGGGGTTCCCCATCTTGGCCAGCCTGTCTATTTCTTGTCCCAAAAGAAGGCTGGCATGTTTCGGTGTTGGGTGAGTTTTCAGCCACTGACCAATTCCGGGATTTGTGGGTTACTGTGTCTAGCACATCCAAAGAGTCGTGCATGAACAAACATTGGGTAAAAAATCGACTTGCGCTTAGATGATAAGATCAAAGTGACAGCTTAAAAGTAGTGAACAGAATCATGGTTAACCCAGCAAAATATGAAACCGGGGTGACCCAGCCAGCAGACTTTGACATACTGGATTGGTGGGTTTCTGGGGGTTGCGCTCCATGATTTTCTCATGCTCTCCAATTTTTCAGGGGCAAACAACAGTACACGCGACTATAATGCGGATTGTGCTACCCAACATGTGGATGCCAAGGGTATAGTTCTAGAGATGCTGATATTGGCGGTAATTCCTGGGTCATGATCTAGATCTATGTTGAGAGGGAAGCCTTCCAGGCGGATTGAAATTGCCTTGGCCAACGAGGCGCTGTTAGGGCTGGTTGAGCTGTTAGGGCTGGTTGAGCTGTCAGATTTGCTGGATTGGTTCAAGATATTTTTTTCCAGGAACGATTGGTTTTGACCCTCAAATATAGGGGTGCAGTTCTGGGACAGTATATGGCTGTATTTTTGCTTCGATTGCCGTGCTCATCAGACAGCAAGCAAGCTGTAACAGATATGGATTATGGTACGTAGGTGTTATGCTCAAAACAAGCCGTGTATGTAGAAAAAAACCACCAGCGGCATGTGGAACCATCCAACAATTGGAGGTACAGTTGCCCAGCATATGTCGTTGAACCTTTATTTCTGATGGATTTTTGCCATGCATCTTTGGTGTTTAAATCACGACTTTGGGATAAGTTGGGATTAAAACCACCATTTTCCCCAGTAAAACATACTAAAAACCACCATTTCCCCCAGTAAAATCACGATTTTGCCGAGAGTTTTCTGAGTGTTTCAGGCCTTTCACCTTTCAGCAGCCAGGAACACCGCCACGGTCTGGCAGAGATGGCTCTGTTGCTGGACCGCGGGCTGCCGCCTGATACAGCGCCCTTTGGGCTCACGCCCCTGCGGCTCGGTTGAACAGGGGGAAACTCCATGGGGGATACCCAATAGCTGGTTGGTTTATAAGGGAAAATCCCATTTACCCTCTGGTTATGTCAACGTAGCTATTGAAAATGGCCATTTATAGTGGATTTACCCATTAAAAATGGTGATTTTCCATAGCTATGTTAGTTTACCAGAGGGTATAAGGGAAAATCCCAATTAAATGGATGATTTGGGTACCCATTTTTTAGGAAACCCCCCATTGAACATGTGGAGCATGGCTGACAATGATAACTCATTCTGTCATGCATGATTTTGGTTTCTGAATAATGTTCTCAACAGTTTTTTCTAAGTGACTGTGGCAGAATCATGGGAATTGGATTGGGGTGACGGGGCCCTCAAAATAGCCCCACAATTTTGGTTGATCTCTTCTAATTTATCCAGATATTGTGGTGATATTTCAGCATAGTTATATTGATTTATAGAGAGACCCCACCATGAAAGTAGATCTTTTGGATTGAAAAAACATTGTTTTTCCATCTCTGGGGCGATGTGATTTAATGCTAAATGTTTGCTGGAAAGCAGCGCAACCATCATCTTTTTTTTGGGAAACCCTATTGGCGGTTGGTTCAACAATGTTACCCTCTGGTAATTTAATATAGCTATTGAACATGACTTCCAATTGATTTACCTACAAAAAATGACGATTTTCGAGTTCGCAAGCTGGGGGTAGATATTGGTTAAACCCCCCATTGATCGACCAGTCCCATGGTTCAACCGAGGCTGTTAGCTGCTTCCATCGGTCACCTTCCAGCGACCCAGTTCCTCTATGTCCGTGGTGCCTCGCCACATGTGGTGGGCGGCCAGCCGCCGTTGCTGCCGGTGGAGGCGGCAGCAAGGCCGGGGTTTAACACGGCGGTGCTTCGATTCGTCGGGATTTGGCTGGATGCTTTTGGAAGATTTCTGAGTCTAAGCTGGTTAGTGGTTTGGAACATTTTTTAGTTTTCCATATATATCATATATTGGGAATAATGATCCCAACGGACTTTCATATTTTTCAGAGGGGTGGCTCAACCACCAACCAGTAAGTATCATGAAGTTCCAACTCTTTTTAAGCCACATTCGCCATCCAATGGATGTGGCCCGGCAGGCACAACCACCTTCGGATCGTGGAATTCCTCATGGAGACTTGGTCCATCTGAGCCCAGCTCCGAGATACCACACCAAATCTGTGCTGAGGTGCATTTAACCTGCTGGTTTCTAGATTTGTTGTGCATTGTTTGTCACCTGAAATTACTTGGAATGATATGGCCAAAATTATATGCCAAATTTGACCGAAATTTGGGGATTCAAATTAAGGTAAAGTAAGCAACAACAGCAGGTTAAAGCAGGCCACACCAATGAGTTTTGGGTGCCCATGAGCCAGAAACAGGAGGAGGACCTGTGGCAGGAAGACCATACAATAAACATATCCGGCAAAAACGATGAGATATCCTGCTGTGATCAAGAAAAGCTATATATATACTATATATATACACTATATATATATATACTATATATATACTATATATATACTATATATATATATACTATATATATATATATACTATATATATATATACTATATATATACACACTTATGAAGATGGATAGAAAAAGTTGGACGTGTGGAACTGATGAGGTGAAACATGGCAGAACATCATTGACAAGATGTTGGAAAAAACTTATCTGCTTTCCAGGGACACTGGCAGTAGTGATAGCAGAGGAACCATCTACACATAGGCCTCTTCCTAGTGCATTCCAAGTTGCAGCCCACAAGTGACCAAAGCAATGGCTTCGAACCAACTCTGCCCACTTTTTACTGGCAAATATATCAGTGCCAATATCTTGCCATATCCATATCTGTTTGTAGATAAGGGCCTCATGTTTTCTGAAACCACCAAAATCTTGCATTTTAGATACCAGGTTTCCAAGCTATACCATAGACCGAGTTAACTTAGAATTAACATCTACACAGCAACTTCGCTGTACTACCTTAGGGTTTACTCATCTCTGGATAATAATTACCTTAGGGATAATCCATTCATATTTGATTATTACTATCCATTCGTTTACCTTACCCTCTGGTCATTTAACATAGCTATTGGAAATGAGCATTTATAGTGGATTTACCCATTAAACATGGTGATTTTCCATAGTTATGTTAGTTTACCAGAGGGTATTACTATCCATTCGTTGACCTTAGGTCCTTAGCATCACAAATTGTCCCCTTCCCTGCCCCAGGAGAACGGTTCCGTGGGCAGCCGGGCCATGCACTTCGCGGCCGCGGGCGGCTCCTTGGACGTGGCCCACTACCTGCTGGCCAAAGGTTGCTCCGCCGATGCCCCGGATGCTGGGATGAAGAAGTGGTGATGGGTTCTGGGAATGGTGGGTTTATATGGGATTTGATGGGATGTTATGATCTTTCAATGGGATGTTATGATGTTTTAATTGGATTTTATGATGTTGTAATGGGATTTTATGATGTTTTAATGGGATTTCATGGTGTTCTACATGGTTTGACAGTGATAATCATTGGATACTAATGGGATAATAATGGATTTACCCTCTGGTAATTAAACAGTTCGCTATTGAAACCATTGCCATTTAGTTCGCTGATTTACCTGTCAAAAATGGTGAGTTTCCATAGCTATGTTAAACTACCACGGTACTTGAGAAAATGGCGATACTACTAAATAAAGTCTTCACATAAATAAGATATACCTACTTGGGTATAGAATGGTATAAATTGATGGTGATGTGATACTTGCTAATAAATTGGTAGTAACTTAATATAAGTAGCCCATAGTGGGGATATTCCATAATACCTATAAATATACATAATATATATATATATATACACAGTATGGCCATGGTTCGGTTCGGTTTGCTTTCGCGGAACCGAACCCGAAGCATGGTCTGTTCGATTCTTATACGGTTCGGTTCCACTCTGGGCCGGTTCGGTTTCACGGAACCGAACCTAAAGCATGTTCGGTTCGGTTCCTAAGCGGTTCGGGTCTGGACGGTTCGGTTTTCCGGCTCGTACGGTTCCAATTGTTTGGGCCGAGAAGCCCCATCTGAGCTTGCCTTTTGGATTTCCAGGCCAGGGACTATGATATTTGTAAAGCCCCTGGATTTACAGGATCGAGTAGTGACAAGCCCATGGATTTGGTGCAGTTCCTGGCCACAGAAGTCCAGTCCTTGCGGAGTGCATCAGGCAATTTTCCCATCAGCCCGAATCGAAAAGAGACAAAGTCCCACTCAAGTCAAGGCCATTGAAGGCCATCGCAGGCCCACGCGGGTCTAGATTCCAGATATTTAATATTTTTTTGGAAGATTTTGGCAGATATAGAGGCAAATGTGGGATGACTGTGTTGAGCCTTGATCCAGGATGCTCCAGGGCGTCGTTGCACATGTAAGGTTGCTGATGCGATCGTATTTGCCCGCCAAAATATGAAAAAAAGCGCAGCTGCTTGCAGCAGTATGCTCTACGTGTCAGAGTCGATGGGCAGATCATATAGAATCATAGAAGCGGACTACAACAGACCACGGCAGACCTTAGAAAGACATCAGTTGCAAAATGTTAAAATCTTATGTGCGGCCATGCGCGGCTGGCTATTTATAGCTCCGAATGCCTGACACCGCCCACGGTTGCCGACTCCATGATGATCGAGAACAAGGCCGTGCACGGATCTGCATTGACTATCCAGCTGTGGTGGCTTGCGAAACTCCTGACCAAAGAAAAGGTCGTGGAGGTCCGCAGAACACAGTTGTCCGCCAATGCTGGTCCCATGTTAGGTTCATGTTGGGGCATATTGTGCATACTTCCTGCTTATACAATCTCATACATGCTCATGGATGCTCGTGGGTAGCCTTCTGACGCTCCCATGTCGGGGTAGCCCATGTTGTTCCATTTGTTCGTCGATGCTTGATGACTGGTGCGCCACCAATTTCACATGTCTTGAACCTACTATAGCCATCTATAGCCTACCCTTTCAGAAATCAATGATGAGACATGATGAGACAGTGATCGGAAACCCTCGAATTATCATATTGGAGAAATGGATTTACCAACATTTACCAATATTGAATTGTTAAACATAGGGCGTCTTGGGGATTTAATGGAATATTATGGAATATTGTTGAAGACATATGAAGATATATGAAGATATACGAGGATATGTCTAGAATCTTTTGGGGCATATGGGCTTCCGTTTTGGGAACCTTTTTATTAATGTTTTTGTACTTGGGATCTGTTTTGCCATGTCTTGCCCTAAGCTGCCTGTGTCATATTGATAATACCATGCCCTCCACACACGTCATCCAAAGTAACACAGTCTCGATGCGTCATCATCCAGGAATAGCAAGGAACGATTCATGTTCGAAGATATTCGGGCAGGTTTCGATATGTCCTTGCTTGGCCGGGAACTTTGGTTCCTAATTGTTCCCACATTTTCCTTGCGTGCTCCTGCATGTCATTCCGTTCGTTCCAACGATATCCAAGGATATCCTCGTTGTTGTCCGAAATTTGATTGTTTGGCCACGTGCAGTTGAAATCAGTTGAAGGACATAGCCGTGGAAGGTGGTTGGCATGTGGAGGATTGTCGGCCTTTGTCTCTTCCGGTTCCATTGGAGAGGAAGAAAGGCAGTGCAGCTAGGATGCATGATGGTTCCATGTGCGCCAATATGCTCCAATAAAATTTGATGCAGGGGGATCAGGCATCAAGTGGACATGGGGCACGAGACGGTCCCATGACTTCTTGTATGTCCTTGAGCTGTTCGATGATGTTGGATGGATGGTATATTCTCGTAGGACACTGTGGTATATGCGATTGATAATGATTGACACAATATTTATCATCATATATCAGTAATGTGTGCCTCTGATTAGTGTGAGGGGGCCCCCCCCCCAAACAATTTGAGGATACTCTATAACTCGCACTTTTTTTGCCCCCCTCAACATTTTTTTGGTCAATCAACTTAAGAAAGGATTTCAATTTACTTTCAATTGATTTCAATTTATTTTCAATTGATTTCAATTTACTTTCAATTGATTTCAATTGATTTCAATTTACTTTCAATTGATTTCAATTTACTTTCAATTGATTTCAATTTACTTTCAATTGATTTCAATTTACTTTTAATTTACTTTCAATTGATTTCAATTTACTTTTAATTTACTTTCAATTGATTTCAATTTACTCTCAATTGATTTCAATTTACTTTTAATTCACTTTCAATTTACTTTCA